>Ga0206968_10025_pt1 | contig 39294 bp, 28 predicted proteins | sample Alteio_BWOrgHeat_22_FD_153254 | JGI IMG/M metagenome (GOLD analysis project Ga0206968, IMG submission 153254) | Enriched cells from forest soil in Barre Woods Harvard Forest LTER site, Petersham, Massachusetts, United States -... | ecosystem: Environmental > Terrestrial > Soil > Temperate forest >... | reverse complement strand
CCTTACTGAAAAATATGCTTTTTTATTATCTCACGCAGTTATAAAAGAAAAAATTTGGCTCAACTATAAACCAAAAGGACAATTAAGTGTAGGAGAGGGTTTGATGTGTGTTGAAAATAAAAATGGAAAATTTGAAATAATGCCAACTCAGCTTTCAAGAATTAAAGAATCTGATACGAGATCTTTTTGCTCAAAGGATTCAATAGTATATATCGGAACTAATAATGGTTTGTATTGTTACGATACCAGATTAAAAAAAACAAATACTTCTCTATACACTTTTGTGAACCTTGTAAAATTTGGAAGAGATTCAACACACTGTTTTTATAATTTAAATCCAAATTCTATAATTGAACCAATGGAATTAAATTACAAAAATAATTTGATTGAAATATATTTTGGCGCATCTGATTACATTGATAAAAACGAACTGCTATTTTCTTATTACATGGAGGGTTTGGAAAACGGATATAAAGACTTTACAAATAAAAAAAGTGTCACTTACGATTATTTGCATGAGGGAAAATATATTTTACATGTTAAGTCGAAAAATATTTTTGGAATCGAAGGACAGGAAATAGAAATTCCATTTACTGTTTTGGCTCCATGGTACCGGACAATTTGGGGATATATTTCATATGGAATTTTGTTTTTACTTACTGTTTATATTATTATTAAACTGTATGCAAAAAGATTAATTGAACAAAATTTAAGACTAGAGAATATTATTACTGAAAGAACAAAAGAGATTCAACATCAGAAACATGAAATTGAACATAAGAATCAGGAAATAACCGATAGTATAAATTACGCAAAAGGTATTCAGGATTCTATTTTACCTGAAATTGAAGAAATAAAAAAATCCTGGAAAGATCTATTTGTGTTTTTTCAACCTAAAGATATTGTTAGCGGTGATTTTTATTGGTTTAAAAGCATAAATGAAAATGAATTTTTAATAGCTTGTTGCGATTGCACTGGCCATGGTGTACCCGGTGGTTTCATGAGCATGATCTGTTCGGGTAAATTAAACGATGCAGCCTTGGTAAGCACTGAGCCTGATAAGATATTATATATTGCAAATAATAGCATAAAAGAAAATTTAAGACAACAAAGTGAAGGAAAGAATAAAGATGGAATGGAAATTTGTTTATTGAAAGTAAATACACTTACACGAGAAATAAAATATTCAGGAGCAAACAGACCACTTTGGATTTATGATTCTAACGCTCACAATTTATCAGAAATTAAGCCAACAAAGGCCAGTATTGCGAGCTCAACAAATTTTAATTCTTCATATGAATTACATGAGTTTAAATTAAATGCCGGAGATATACTTTACGTTTCTAGTGATGGATATGCGGATCAGTTTGGTGGAGAATTTGGTAAAAAGTATATGAGTAAGAATTTTAAGAATTTTCTTCTTGATAAAGCTTCCCTTCCAATGAATAGACAATTAGAAGAAATGAAAGCAAATATTCATTCCTGGATGAAGAATCATGAACAGGTTGATGACCTTTTAGTAATCGGAATTAAGGTCTAAATTTCTATCTAAATCGACACAAATGGGCAAAAAAGTGTCAAGAAAACCCAAATTTAACATAAAAATAGTGCTATTAAAAACGATCAAAAAACCTCAAAACATCAGTAAAATCAGGGTTTTTAGGTTGAGAATCCATTTATTGAGTATTTTAGGGATAAAAAACTGATAATAAAGCTGTTAAATGTTTCAATTCTAATGTTTTTCAATTAAATTTGGGTGACATTATTATGACAATTTAAGAATATTTTAAAATAATAAAAACAAGTGTAACATGAAAAAACTAATTACAATTTTTTTGTTGGCATCATCAACAATAGGGTTTGCGCAAGGTCCTGTGATCGAAGGCACATACTACCCAGTAAGAAATACATCTATTAAACAAGTTTGGGATACGGCACATGGTACTCTGGCTATTCCGGCTACCGGCCCTAACCAGGTGTGGGATTATACTTTTGGTAATGGACAGTTTACGCATATTGCAGATACGTTCAGATTTAAATTTTTGGATCCATCTACAACACCTTATGCACAGTATTTTCCAACTGCTACTCACGCAGTTTACATCAGAACTCCACTTCAAGGCAATCCATCTGATTCTTTATATCAATATTTCCTCGTAGATAATGCCGGTTTACATAGCATTGGTGGTTTTAATATTCAACATCAATTTGATTCAACAATTGTTTATAATCCTACTGAGTTTTATGCTCCTTCTGAAATGCCCTATTTGTATACAAAAATAGATACTTCAAGATATACAGGTTATGCAAATGATTTTTCAGGTTTTAAAGGAAAAATTAAAGGCGTTAAATATAAAACATTTACTTATGTAGGTTATGGTACATTAAAATTACCTAATGGAACATATAACAATGTGGCTCAAATTAGAGAAGACAACCATATTATTGATAGTACTTTTATTGATATAATGAACAATAATAATTATGTTTTCGTTGGCCCACCAAGTACAAGCACTTCAAAAGTATATCAGTTTTTCAGAAACAATACATTTGGGTCTGCCTACTTAATGTATTTAGATGCAAATCCGGCTAACACGTCTATTGACTATGGCTGGTACACCTTACCTGTCGATTTCGGTTCTATATCAGGCACAGTTTATACAGATGCAACCGAAGCAAACCACATAACAAGTGGAGAAGCATATTTGTATCGTGAAAATTCAAACTTCAAAAAGAATGACATTTTAGCAAAAGCAACTGTAGATTCAAATGGTAATTATAATTTTGATAGTATTCCTTATGGCGAATATCGTATCGCAATTCGTCCTGATGAAAATTTGTATCCAAATGCATTAATTACTTATGTTGGTGATACAACAAGCTGGATGGATGCCACAGCAATCATTACAACTACTACAACATCAATTGGCCACAAAGTTCATATCAAATCTCATAACCCACCAACAGGAACAAATAATATCACAGGTTCGTTAGGCTCCAATCCATTTATTTTCCGCAGCGCACAAACAACCCAATCAAACCCAATTCCGGGAATTGGAATTGTGGTTAAGAAAAATCCGGGTTCAACAAGTGCAGCAAGAAGTGTAATCACGGATACCAATGGCGGCTTTAATTTGGGTAACTTAGATGATGGCAGTTATGTTATTCAGGTTGAAATACCGGGCTTACATATGGCAGGTACTTACAGTTTCAATGTTGCAAACAGTGCAGTAGTAAATGGTTTAGATTTTGTTGCGGGAACAGATTCCATTCACCCGTCAAATTTAACAGCCGGTGTTCACGAAATAGCAAGCACATCAAAACTATCATATATGACAGCTTATCCAAATCCATACAGTTCAGTTGCAACCATCATGTTAACTTTACCATCAACAGAAAGCATCACATTAGAAGTATATAATATGCTTGGAGCTAAAATACAAACCTTAGATAATAACTCACAAAAACAAGCAGGTACTTATAAATACAGTTTTAGTGCTAAGAATTTAAATTATAGTTCAGGTATGTATTTTGTAAAACTAACAGCAGGAAACAAAACAGACGTACTTAAAATAATGGAACAGTAAAAATATTTCAAAACCTTTTAAAACGTCCGGTAAAATAATTTATCGGACGTTTTTATTTAATGAAAAGGATAAACAATTTATTCTAACGTATTAACAAAACAAGCAGGTAGCATTAAAAATCAAATTCTTATTTCTACCTTAGAAGCAACAAAATTTTGATCACAGTTTTTGATTTATGTTTAAATTTTTAAAGACATTATTCTTTATTTTTTCGTTTAGCTTTCTAATCATAAAGTCTTATGGTCAAACTTATCCATTTGCCAACTACACGGTCGAAAATGGTTTATCACAAGGGCAGGTTTTAGCAGTATTTCAAAATGATGATGGGGTGATATGGTTTGGAACCAGTGGTGGAGGTATTACAAAATACGATGGCCATTCTTTTGAACAAATTACCGATAAAGATGGCTTACCTGATAATGTGGTGTTTTGTATTGCGAAAGATAAAGCGGGTCGTTTACTAATTGGTACAAATAACGGACTATCTGTTTACGACTCAAAAATTTCTGTTCCATCAAAAAGATTCAAAAATTACACAACAAAAAATGGTTTAACTGATAACAGAATTTTTTGTATTCTTTTTGATGAAGATGGCAAAGCACTTTTAGGAACATCAAAAGGAATTTCCACATTTAAAGATAGCACTTTTGGAAGTTTAAAAATTGATAAAAAATTAGATAGTTCTTCTGTGTTCAATTTAATTCGTGATAGTAAAAAACATTTATGGTGTTGTACTTTAGGAAGTGGTGTTTTTGATTACAACGGTAAATCGACCCGAAACATTACTCAAAAAAAAGGGTTGCCTAATGACATGGTTTTTTCGGTGTTGGAAGTTAATCCAACCACTTATTGGATTTTTACCGGAGAAGGATTATCGGAATTAATTGATGATAAATTGCGAAAAATTAATCCAGCCAGATTGGATACAAACGCAACATATTACTGTCATTATAAAGATAAGAATAATACAATATGGATTGGCACGAGCAATGGAGTTATAAAGAGAACTAAGGATGGAAATGTTTCTGTATTCAAAAAGAAAAATGGAATAGTTGATAATAGCATTTGGAAAATAGTTGAAGATAGGGAATCTAACTTATGGTTTGCGTCTGATCAAAATGGTGTTTCGAAATTAGCCTGTGAACGTTTTTTTATGTATACTACTAAAGATGGATTATTGGCTGATCAAATTAAAAATATTTATCAAAATAAATCAGGAGATTATTTGTTAGGATCGGAGTTTGGTTTAACTATTTCCAAGAAAGGTATGTATGAAAATTATTCCGGGAAAGAGTTTAAAGGGAGTAATATGATATGGACAATTGCCGAAGATAAAAATGGAAATTATTTATTGGGTACTAGTAATGGATTGATTATTTACAACGGACAAACATTTAAAAGAGTAGTGTGTAAAGATAAAGATGATCCAATGAATACTATTTTTGATATTCTTGTGGATAATAAAGGAGTTGTTTGGTTAGGAACACAAGCAGGTGTTGCAAAAATGATTGATGGCTATATTCAACCCTTTAATGATGTTGCCATAACAAAAAGTTATGTAAATAAAATTTTTCAAGATAATAAAGGTGATTACTGGTTTTGTACAGATGATGGATTGTTTAAATATGATAGAGCAATTTTGAAACATTTTACGGAAAAAGATGGCTTTACACAAAAACGAGTTCGCAATATAATTGCTGATGACAATAATAATTTTTGGGTTGCAACCAGTTCAGGAGTTTACAAACTTACTAATAATAAATTTACAAATATTACTGATAAATTAAGTTTACCATCAAATGAAATTTATTCAATTGTAATTGATAATACAGGAAATATTTGGGCAGGTGTATCAAATGGCATGTTAAGAATTGAAACCAAAAATAGTAATTATAAAATTAGACATTATGGTGTAGAAGATGGTTTTACCGGGCAAGATTGTAGCCAAAATGCAATGATAATCGATTCGAAAGGTCAACTTTTGATAGGGACATTCAAAGGTTTACAAGTGTACCAGGCTAAATACGATAAGGAAAATCTCTTAGAGCCATTAACTAAGTTGAAAAGTATAGACCTATTTTTTCAAAAAACAAAATGGGACTCCTACTCAGATACAGTAAGTGCTAATAATATTCCATATAACTTAGAGTTACCTTATGATAAAAACTATCTTACTTTTAATTTTATTGGTGTGAGTTTAACCTCTCCTGAAAAAGTAAATTATAAATATAAACTCAAAGGAATAGATCAAGACTGGCAAACTTCTTTTAAAACAGAAGCATCTTATTCCAATATTCCTCCTGGTAAATATGAATTTTTAGTGATGGCTAATAATGGAGAAGGCGTATGGAATAAAAACCCCATCGTGTTTCAATTTACAATTAGGCCACCATTTTGGCGTACATGGTGGTTTTATTCTCTCATAGTAGCTTTAGTTTTAGGTGGAATTTATTCATACCTCAAAATTAGAAATGCCAATAAAAAAATTCTAAAGCAAAACGAGATCATTGAAGAAAAGAATGGAGCTCTTCAGCATGCGAATATAGAAATTGCCGAAAAAAATCAAAACATTACAGATAGTATTAATTATGCGAAACGAATTCAACGAAGTTTTATAACCTCTGAAAAAATAATTGATGATTTATTAAAAGAACATTTTATTTTATTCAAACCACGCGATATTGTGAGCGGTGATTTTTATTTGGCATTTGATTTACCGGATAGAACAATTATTGTTTGTGCCGATTGTACTGGACATGGTATTCCTGGTGCGTTTATGAGTTTAATTGGAATTAGTGTACTTAACGAAATTGCTCGTGCTAAAAAAATTGTTGATACATCAAAAATTTTGGAAGAATTGAGAAGTATAATTATTGGCGCACTTAATCCAGAAAGAATTGACACAGGGGGTAAAGATGGAATGGATATTGCTTTGGTTTCTATATTTAAAAAATCAGAAGATGGTCAAATCAGAATTAATTTTTCAGGTGGAAATAACTCCATGTATCTCGTTTCAGGTAAAAATGAAAAAGTAAGAACGTTAGAAATCAAAGGTGATAAACAACCGGTTGGATATTATTCATACATGAAGCAGTTTACGCAACATGAAGTTATTGCTCAAAAAGGAGATATTATTTATATGTTTACGGATGGATATGCTGATCAATTTGGTGGAACAATTGGAAAGAAATTTATGTCGAAACAATTGAAACAACTCATCACATCTATTTATCCTTTACCGATGAGCGAACAAAAAACAATTTTAGATGAGTCTTTGAAAAAATGGCAAGGCAAATTAGAGCAAGTTGATGATGTTACTGTGATCGGTATTAAATTAAACTAATAATATTTAGAGATGAAAAAAAGGGCGTTTGTTTATATAGCAGCTATTTTTACAATTAGTTCATTCGCTCAAAACAACGTATCAACAAGACCTTTAACCAAAGTGGAAGCAGATAATATGAACAAGATTGAATCAGCTTTCTCTAATGCTTTCCCAAAAGAATGGAAAGATTGGAAGACAGAATCAAAATTACAGAATCACACAGTTAAAGATCAAGTTTCTGCTGATCTTGGAAAGAAAACAATTTACACTTATTCCTATTCAGTAGTTTATACAATACCAAATGAACAGGTAGATGTAAAAATGGGCGAAGCAATGAAGAGAGCTGCGTCTTTTACAGACGCCAATAAAGACATGAGAATTTCGGCATTGGGGATGAAGACTACTTCAGATTGTAAACTAACTGTGACTGTTGAAAGTAATTTAGGTATCCCTTATCAAAAGGATGTTCCTGTATTTTTAAATGGACATAGTCATAAAACTGAGCCGCAAAAAATATTGATTAAAGATACAGTTGCTCTTGCTGTTATTGGTTTGCAACCCGGGGAAAATTTAATTTTAAAGGGCGAAAATGTTCAAAATCCTGCAGAAGCAAAAGAACTTGATAATAATGCCGACTATAGTGATGAAGCAATTATTTTTATTGGTCCGAAAGCTAGTGCTGTGAAAAAAACAACCAAAACATTTAATGGAACAGGAAGAAACATTGATTCCTATTATATTGAACAGCCAGAGCCAAATGTGAATTCATTATTGGTTTATAATATTTTAGTGCGGATTAGAGGGAATGTTTCTGAAATAGATGAATTCATTAAAAAAGTAGATTGGTCTGTTTTAAAAAAAATGATCAGTAAAGTACAGCCTTGATTTGAAGAATCATTAATAGTTTTTTAAAAGAAATATTTAATAAATAATTAAGGGTCGCCATGCGACCCTTAATTTATTCTTAGTAAAAAGAATTTTACTACATATCACCGTGACTAACCATCCATTGAATGCCAAATTTATCGGTAACCATTCCAAAGTATGAACCCCAAAATGTTTTACCAATCGGCATTGTAATATTACCACTATTTGACAAACCCTGATAAAGTCTGTCAGCTTCAGCTTGTGTTGGTGCATTAATTGAAATTGAAAAATTATTTCCAATATTAGTAGCATGTCCAAATGCATCCGAACTATCACTACCCATTAAAGTATTGTCTTTACTTATTGGTAAAGATATATGCATTATTTTTTCGCCGGCAGATTCTGGAATCGGTGGTTGTCCTTCCATTGGAGGCATATCTTTAAATCTTCCTACATAACCAAACTGTCCACCAAATACTGATTTATAAAAATTAAATGCTTCTTCGCAATTACCAGGGAAAGTTAAATACGGATTGATTGAAGTTGTTTTTTGAATTGGTTTTGGAGTTGGTTTTTTGCTCACTTTCTTTTTTGCAGGGCGAGCAGGTTTTGCACTTTTCTTTTTAACCACTTTACGAGGTGCTGCTTTTTTTGCCGATTTCTTTACTGTTTTTTTAGCAGCTTTCTTTACTGCTTTCTTTTTTATTTTCTTAGCCATCTTTTTAAATTTTAAGGTAATACTAAGTTAAGTGTTTTATCAAATTAGCAAGAAAAAAGAGAGTTAAATTTTTGTTAGGTAAATGACGAGAGGCTATAAGGCTTTAGTAGCGGAACATGACCATTTTTTAGCCATTATATTGTTTTTCAGGAAGTAAGTAGCAATTATATTATGACCATTAAATATAAGATTTGTTTAAAAAACTACCTTATAACATACCCCTTGTTCGTTTTCTAGTTTAAGTTTTCCGGCTAATTGATTTGCAAGCATAAAAATGAGCTGAATTCCTAAATGAGAATCTTTTTCAAGATCAAAATTTGCTTTAAAGCCTTTACCATTATCGCCTACTAATAAAATATAATTTTTGTTGTTTGATTTTAAACTAATATTAATTTTTCCGTCCTTTTTAGGAAATGCATACTTCAATGAATTACTAATTGCCTCATTTAAAATTAAACCAATGGGTATCATTTTATCAATATCAAAATGTATTCCTTGCTCAATGTCATATATGAATTCAATATTAGAATGAGGAAGCGCATATGATTGATAAATACTTTTACATAAATTTTCAATGTATTCAATTAATTCAATTTTACTGAGATCTTTTGATTTGTATAACATTTCGTGTACCAAAGCCATAGAATTAATACGGTTCCGACTTTCACGAATAAGATCTAAAAATTTTTCATCCTCAGTTGTTTCTGCCTGCAAATTGAGAAGACTGGAAATAATTTGCATATTATTTTTAACGCGATGATGAATTTCTTTTAATAATTGTTCTTTTTCTTTGAGTGAGATAGTAGAATGTTGAAGTTCTTCACCAAGCATATTTACACCTGAGCCAATGCCATCAAGAACATTATCAGCATTACTTATTTTTACCTTTTTAGTAAAATCTTGACGGGCAAAAGCTAATATAACTTCAAGAATCTCATTTGCACGAACATTATCAGAAAGAGGAGTGTTGTTTTTAAGTTCCATTTTAAGAGTTACAGAATTGTTTAAGCCAGGCAATTGCTAAGTCTTCATCGTCGAATAATTTTGTAGGCACAGTAGGTTTATTTATTCCTAAATAAAAATTGCCAAGCACACGGCTCGTCGTAGAACCAATGATAATCCCAAAAGCGCATGTTTTTGAATCACGATTTTTTACCGAAAAATGATGCCTTGCTTCATAACTCATTGATTTTATTCCACGCGCATCAATTAAAATAGGAAACTTTTTATTTTTATAAAATGAAGTAACAACTTTTGTGTTTTCTAAAGCATGTTCCAACGTAATATCAATATTGGGTTTAACACAAGTGCGCGCAATACCATCATCACCCATCCAGGTATAATAACCTGCAATATTTATTGCATTATCCGGCACTAATAACATTCGCATAAATATAGTAATTATGTTATTTCTATCAAACTAAGTCGTCATTTAAATGGAGCACACATTTTTCTAAGTCTGTTTTTTTTTATAGATTTAGTGAGGAAATAATATTGTAAATATAAAACTCGATTCAATGGCAAAGAAAGACAAACGTATAGATGCATACATTGGTAAATCCGCAAATTTTGCAAAACCAATTTTAATTCATTTGAGAAAACTCGTTCATGAAGCTTGTCCGGAAGTTGAAGAAACAATGAAATGGAGCTTTCCACATTTTGATTATAAAGGATCGATGTGTCACATGGCTTCGTTTAAACAACATTGCACTTTTGGGTTTTGGAAAGCTGCTTTGATGAAAGATTCAGATAAATTATTGGAGGTTGCTAAAAGCGAAGTGGCCATGGGACACTTTGGAAAAATTACTTCTTTAAAAGATTTACCTAAGGATGCCGTTATAATTAAATATGTAAAAGAAGCAGCTAAATTAAATGAATTAAATATAAAATTGCCTCCAAGAAAGACCACAGTAAATAAAGAAGAATTAGAACCACATCCTGATTTTTTAAAAGAGATGGGCAAAAATAAAAAAGCCTTAAAGGTTTATGAAGAATTTAGTTATTCCAATAAAAAAGAATACGTAATGTGGATCAATGAGGCTAAAACTGAAGCTACAAGAAATAAAAGAATTGCCGATGCAATGGAATGGATGAGTGAAGGGAAGATCAGAAATTGGAAGTATTTAAAATAATTACTGACCACTAAAACCATTTGGATATTTCATTGCAACGATGAAAACAATTTGTATATTTAAGTATTAGTTTTATTAGTGAACTGATTTTTAAATTATGAAGAAAATATTTACTCTTGCCATTATTTTTGTTGGAATTGCAATTAAAGCTCAAGTGTCTGCTTATGTTTTTGCGCAAATCGCTGGAACCTATACTGCATTAACTGTTCCAGGTTCAACTATTGTTGCAACTGGTTTTCAGGATGATAATGTTTACAGTAATTTGCCAATTGGTTTTTCTTTTGGTTTTAATAATACTACTTATACAGCAATTGGACTAAGCTCAAATGGGTGGATGACTTTAGGTTCATATTTTCCAAATGATAATTTTGCACCTATTAGTAATTCAGGTGGTAATGGCGATGCCATTTCTTTTATGGCGGGAGATATGCAAATGGGTCCATATCAAACTTGCACAGTAACTTCTGGTAGCAATGTTGTTGCTTTTACCAATGCATTTGCATCTGCTTTTTTTAATCCCGGAGATGTGATTACAGGAACCGGCATTCCTTCTAACACATCTGTTACGGCAGTTGGAGTGGGAAATTTAACTTTAACTGCAAATGCAACTTCGGCGGGTACAAGTATTACAGCGCCTGGAATAATTTCTTATGTTACAGTAGGTGTTGCTCCAAATCGGGTATTTACTATGCAATGGAAACGCATGGGAAGATATAGCAACAATGGAACAGGACAGGATGATTTTATTAATGCACAAATAAAATTGTATGAAACTTCAAATGTTGTAGAAATTATTTATGGCGCAACTGGTACTACAAATGCAAATACAATGCCGAGCGAAATTGGATTGGTTGGTCAGAGTAATGCCGATTATAATAACAGAGATGTTCCTATTGGTTTTAATTGGCAATCATCTTCTGGTGGGTTAGCAAACAATGCAACCTGTATGTTCAGTAATAGCAATAATATTCCAAACGGATTAATTTATCGTTGGACTCCTCCGTCACCTTGTGCAGGATCTCCGGCAGCTAACATAGCTGTTGCGGGTTCTTCTCTGGCTTGTATCGGAGGTAATGTTAGTTTGAATTTGGCAAACAGTTATACTACTTCCGGATTAAGTTATGTGTGGAGTGCAGGAAATAGTTCATCAGGACCATTTACACCAATCAATACAGCCACTGTAAGTGCATACACTGCAACAAATATTACGACGAATACTTGGTTTATATGTACAATCAGCTGCACAAATAGTGCTGGTAGCGTAACAACTGCGCCAATTGGAATAACAGCTGTAGGCTCTATCACAAATACAACTCCTTATTTCGAAGGTTTTGAAAATGTATTGGTCAATAATTTATTTCCAAATTGCTCTTGGGCAGCATCAAATCCAACAAATATTTGTCAAACATATACATTACAAACTACACACAACAGATTACCGAGAACAGGTTCAAAATTTGCATCTTTTAATTTCGGAACAGATCCTAATGGAGATTATTTTTATACGAATGGTTTAAAATTGTATTCTGGTTTTACTTATTCAGCAGAAGTTTATTATATAACTGATGGGGCAAATGGTTGGTCAGAGTTTTCCTTGTTTTATGGTACTGCACAATCAACGTTGGGTTTAACTAATATTGCATCTGTTACAGGAAATCTAACAAATGCAATTTATGCTCCACTAACAAATACTTTTACTGTTCCTAATTCAGGTTTTTATTATATTGCCGTTAAGGCTATAGGTAGCACTAATCCTTGGTTTCTAACTTGGGATGATCTTGCAATAACAGCTCCATGTAATTTAAATACGCCAACATTATCTGTCAATGGAGGAACACTTATTCAGTGTGCGGGCATTCCAATTAATTTAGCAGCAAGTGGGGCTAATTCATACACATGGAGTACAGGACCAAATACATCGAGTGTGAATGTAATTCCATTTTCAAATACAACTTATTCTGTTTCCGGATCAAATATTGTTTCTTGTATTGGTATGGCTACTAAAGATGTATCGGTGCAACCTTTGCCTTTAGTAAGTGTATCACCTGTTTCTCAAAGCATTTGTGTTACAGAAATTGCAACCATTACTGTGAATGGAGCAACAAGTTATACATGGAATCCAAGTAATTCAAACGCATCTACATTTACGTTAATGCCGTCTACAAGTAATATTTATACCGTTAGTTGTACAGGAACAAATAATTGTGTGGCATCAACAACTGCGAATGTAATCGTTTCTTTATGTACCGGAATTAAAGAAAATAATTCAGAGGTTCTGGTAATGGAATTATTTCCGAATCCAAATTCAGGATTATTTACAATTCAATTTGCAGAAGAAGGAATAAAATATTTGGAAGTATTGGACGTTGTAGGGAGAACTGTTTATATAGGTTCAACTAAAAATAGATCAATTGAAATTAATTTGTTTAACCTGGCAAACGGAATTTATTACGTAAAAGTAAAAGCAAATAATCAAACGGAAATTAAGAAAGTTATAAGGAACTAATTTTTGATCATCTTAGTTCCGTAAACAGTTTTGCCTTCTTTTAAAATCATTAATTGATAAATACCATTTGCTTCTTTTGAAAGATCGATCTTTGTTTCAACACCCTTCAAATTTATTTTATTAATGGTTTGACCAAGATTGTTTAGAATTATTACTTCACAACTTTCACAAGCATTTGATTTGATAAACAAAACACCTTGATTTGGATTTGGGAAAATAGAAAAATCAGAATTGTTGTTTACGTATTCATTTAATCCTGTACACCAAGATACTATTAAATTAATTGTTGCTGTATTAACACAGCCATTTGGATCAGTGCCAATAACAGTATACAAAGTTGTAACAGTTGGGCTAACAGAAATGCTTGATGTGGTTGCACTTGTATTCCATACGTAAGTAGAAGCACCACTAGCGGTTAAAACTGCCGCTTCTCCTGTACATATTAACACAGTTGAACTATTAGCTGTAACATTTGGAAGTGGATTTACATTTACACTTATCATATTTGAATTTGAACAGCCACTCGTATTTCCGGTAACTGTATAGGTAATATTTGTAGTTGGAGAAATGATGATGCTACTTGAAATTGAATTATCGCTCCATAAATAATTAGTTGCACCTGATGCTGTTAAAGTAGCATTGTCATTTATACATATTGCACTCGACGAGCTTATTGCGTTTATAGTTGGCGTTTGGTTGACTTGAATTGTTTGTGTAACTGCGCAAGTTGAAAGTGTTCCGTTTGTAGCAGAAATTATAACACTATATATTCCGGAACTACTATAAGTTGCAATTGGATTACCAATTGTTGATGTAGCAGGAGAAGCGCCATTCATTGTCCAAGCCCAGGTATTTGGTCCTCCTGTAGAAGCATCTGTAAAACTTACAGATTGCCCCGTACATAAAAGTGTGTTTGTTGTAAATGCAGAAATAATTGCCGGAATATTATTGGATGTAACTTTTACATAGTATTTTCCTAAGCTTCCATAATCAGAATAATTTGCAGAACCTCCGCCGTCAATTACAAAATAATAAGAGCCTGCAGCTAAATTCATCCCAACCAGAGTATTTAATTTTGCTAAAGGAGTATCAATTGCTAATGATGCGGAAGTTGTTGCATTAAATAATTGAAAACGAATATCCAAATCGGCTGCGTCATAGCTTGTAGTATCCAAGGTCCAAGGTTTTATATTGAATGTCATATAACGATTATTGCAAATAGTAAATTTGTAAACATCTAGATCAGTAGGTTTGCAAATAATTCCAGAATCCAAAAGAGAAACTGTATTTGTATTAATGAGCTTTGCATTTGCTAAATTATCTCCAACATCATCTAACAAATAACTTAAATAGGCTGAGCCTGTAATTCCGTTTGATCCATGATCAAATTGTATTGTTGTACATGTATTTGAATTGGTACCATTATGCCAAATAGTTACATTGTCATAATATCCAACTCCCATAATTGGTGCCCATGATGTAACCCCAGATCCTTGACCAGGATTATATTCTGCTGTTTTTACGCATCCGGAATTATAAGTGCTTTGATGTTTTAAACTTACTGTATGACCTGCCTCGTGAGCTCCTGCTTCGCCACAATTTTTAGAGCTATAACCTAACATGTTTTCAAAAACCCAACATGGCGTATCGGGATTACCGCCCCAACTGAAAGAATTTAAAAATGCAACGCCACCAACAGTTGATGGATACCATGCGCTTGAAGGAGTAAATACAACGCGCATTCGTGTAATAGAATTGGCCGCATTAAATTTCGCAATATCAGTAGTAATGTTTACATCAAAAGGTCTGTAATCTTCAGAAATCCTTTGCCAAATATTTTTAATCGCTGCTGCATTCATTGTAGATGGCAATGCAGTAATAGTTGGTGTGTTGGTAGAAGAATTCCATGAAGTTCCGATGACAATTTGTCCGTCAAAATCCAAATAAATAACCTTATGTATTTCAGTTGGATTACTGTTTAGTAAAGGTATTTGCGAATAAAATTTCCCGCTAAAACAAATCGCAAGTATAAGTAAAAATAAATTTTTTTTCATGGGATGAATTTGTTGATTCAAAATTATTCAGATACAATATCGTCTTTTTTGCATTGTGTGAATGTGATCTTACCTTGATCGATTGTACTATTATAAAATATAGAATCGTCACTCGACAAAATATAAATTATCTTGGAATCTTTTCCGTTGATTTGAACATATAGTTCTGCATTCTTGAAATAATTCAACTTTAATTTTAGTTGTTTGTTTTCTTTAAAAGATGAATTTAAAATAACTTTGGAATTATTTAAATAAGTGTTCGTTTTAAATCGCACTACATCATTCTCTTTGCTGGAAAATAACTGATCTAATTCCTTAGCATCAATCGTAAATGTTTTAGGATAATTAGGGCCGTTAGTTTTTGCTTTGTTTTGAGCCAAAAGAATGGGGCTTAAAATCATAAAAATCAAAACAGTTAAATATTTAATAATAGAATGTCTCATTTTTCTTTTTTAGTATTTCAAATATAATGAATTATTAAATGAATTTCAATCTACTTTAATTTCAAAGCCTTGAAACCTTTGTAAAGTCTGTGTTTTGGGAGTTTTATCTCTAAAATGTCCTGATAGCCTTTATTCACAAAGGCTTGTTGATATTGATATGCTTTTGAACTCTTGAAAATTCTTTTTCACTCTAATTTTGTAATGTACTTATAATGAGAAGTTTATTTCTAATTACTTAAATAAGGAATATTTTATTAATGGCATTAAAAAAAAGATGAAGAAGAGATTTATACTGTTAACGACAATTTGTTTAATTGCATTTGGTTCTAATGCTAAGGACATAGAAATTCCTGAGGTTATAAAAAAGTCATTTGTACAAAAATTTCCAACTGCACATAATGCAAAGTGGGATGGAGATTCTGAATCGCATTATGAAGTAGGATTTGTTTTGGATGGAAAAGATAAGATCGCAGTTTTTTTACCTGACGGAACTTTCAAAGAAATTGAGACCGAAATAAAAATTTCTGAATTGCCAAAACGCGTTACGAAATCAGTGAACAGAAAATTTCCTCTTGCTAAAATTTCATTCGCCTTAAAAATTCAGCGCAGCAATAACACAACTGTTTATGAATTAGAAGTTGATACAGGTATTGAGGAAATTGATGTAACGATTGATGCCCTTGGTTTTGAAGTAGACTAATTAAATCTTTTTCACAAATTCAGTTCGCAATACAATTTTTGTTCCGTCAAGTTTGCAATCTATCTCGTCGGGATCATCAGTTAATTTTATGTTTTTTGCAACCTTCCCTCTTTTTAGAACAACAGAAGAGCCTTTCACTTTTAAATCTTTGATAAGTGTTACCGAATCACCATCATTTAATAAAGTTCTATTACTGTCTTTAACTTCCATAATTTTTTTATTACATAAAGATAATCTTATTTAAACTGCGTTTTACTTTTGTTTCATAAAATTGTATTTTTGTGGCGTTGAATTTTGATTACACCTATATTTATTTATTTGGTTCTAAGATATTTGAACCAATGGCCATTTTAACTAATTTATTTATTACAGTATTTTGTTTATTTGCTTTTATAAAGATGAATGCAAGCAAACAGGAAATTCTTAAAGATTGGTCACTCTTTTTTTTAATGGTGGGTGTAAGCAGCATACTTGGCTCTGTTTGTCATGGTGCACATGATCAATATGGGCTTATTTTTTTAAACATTACGTTATTTTTAATGAATGCTATTTCTTTGATCTCTATTTATTTTTTTTACAGGGCAGCTTTTTTGTTCTTTAATTTGAATAAACCCGAAACAAATTTTTTTTACAATTATTTAGTAATTGTATGGATAGTAATATCATTAGTTATTACTTTATTTCTAAATAAATTTTTGCTGATTAAGATTAACGCTGGAATAATTTTAATTTATTCATTGATTATTCATTCAATTACTTATAGAAATAAACAGAAAGGAAGTGGATATATTGTAATTGGAATTTTGATTTCTTTCTTCTCAATTATTGTCCATAGTTTAAAATTGTCTTTCAACGAATGGTTCAATTATAAAGATATTGCACATTTAATTATGTTAATATCGCTTGTTATATTATTTAGTGGAGTCAAAGCCATACAAAAATCTTCTTTTACAGATTGATGGCTTTAAAAACATAGCCTGCTTCTGAAAAATATTTTAGCGTTTCATTCAATGCATATTTCACGTTTTCTTCTGCTTTTAAATTGTCGTGAAATAAAACAATGCTTCCGTTTTTTGTGTTTTTCTTTACATTTAAAAAACAAGCATTCTTGTTTATTTTTTCGTAATCGTAACTTATAACATCCCAAAAAACAATTTTGTAATTTTTGGAAAGTAAAGCTTTGTACTGACTTTTTCTTAATTGTCCGTAAGGTGGCCTAAATAATTTGCTGTCAGTTAATTTTTCGCAACTTTCAACATTATTTAAGTAATCTTCTAAATTAGAATTAAAACCTTTAATATGATTTTGGGTGTGATTACCAATTTGATGTCCTTCATGAACAATGCGGTCAAAAATATTTTTGTTTTTAATAATGTTTTCGCCAACACAAAAAAAAGTGGCTTTTGCACTATATTTTTTTAATTCATCTAATATCCATTCTGTTAAACCAACTATTGGTCCATCATCAAAGGTAAGATAGATTTCTTTTTCGGAAGTATTAATTTGCCATAAAGCCTTTGAATAAAATTTTTTGATCAACTTGGAAGGCTGTATTAAAAAGTATTTATTCAAAGTAAAGTGCTTATGTTATTTCATTTCTATTGGCGTTCCTTGCTGCTGTTGTTGTTCGTTTTCAGGTGCTAATTCTTCAGGAGGAACAACTTTTCCAATGCGCATCATAAATTCGTTAGCCAATTTTTCTTGTTTAAATTGTTGGGTAAGACCAACTAATCTTCTTAAAATTTCTTTAGCCTGATCAGATTCTCTAGCGAATGCAATCTGATGATTACCTTTTTGTTTATTATAAATAATAAGGTCGCCTTCAAATATTTCAAACAAGCGTTTTGATAATTGATTTGCTTTTTCAGTTTCATGAATTTGATAGTAAGCAGCGCAAATTGTGAAAAGAGTACCATCATAAGGAATATTTTCTTCTGGCATAACTGCTAAACATTTATCTAATACAGCTTTTGCTTTTGTGTTTTTTCCTTCGTTAATAAGTGCTTGTCCTAAAATACTCATTTGCATTCTTAAGTTGCCGGCCATTCTCATACTGGTTTCATCCAAGTTAACACCCGGTTTATCCATTCCACCCCACAAAAATTTATTCATAATATTGTCATACATTTTTTCTGTGTTCACCCTTCCACCTTGTGCTTGTTCATTTTCAGTTTGTTTAATTGGCACAAAACGATAAGCTAAACCTTCCAATTGAAAATATTTGTCTAATCCAACATAAGCCTCGTTACCTGTTGTAACAGCAAAATAAATTGGTCTTTTCCAATCGTTATGAGCAACAAGATCAAGAACCATTAAATCATTTTTAGTAATGTAACCGCGATTACCCAGATCCCAAGAAATTCGTTTCGTTAAACGAGCAGTATCTTTTACTGAGATCACTTTATTTCTCATGATAGTAAGAGAATCTACATAAACATAAAAACTTTTTGTCGGAATATAATCGATCAACGTTCCTCCATTATCAAATTTTTTATCCGGATCATCACTTTCTACAAAATCAATCGCATCCTTCAATTTCATTGGCTTAGGATCTTTTGCCATCAAGTAAACTACTTCTCTTTTTGAAGCTTGTAGTTTATCTTCAGGAATAGTAAATGGAACTGGGGCACTTTCATATGCAGCTCTGCGCATTTGAGAAATGTACCAATCGGTTTGCAATAAACTTAAATTAACTACACGTACGTCTGTTCTTACGCCTTCAACTTCTTGCGCGTACCATAGAGGGAAAGTGTCGTTATCACCATTAGTAAATAATATTGCATTTGGCGCACATGATTGTAGATAATTAATAGCGCAATCTCGCGATAAAGTTCTTAAAGAACGATTATGATCATTCCATCCTTCTTTAGCCATAACACCTGGTACAATCATACCAAATGCAGTTGCTCCAATTGCCATTCCGGCAGTTGCCATTTTTTTAGAAAATAAATCATAAAGTGCCATTACACCCATTCCTATCCAAATCGCAAAAGCATAAAAACTTCCGGCATAGGCATAATCACGCTCTCTTGGCTGGTAAGGTGTTTGATTTAAATAAATAACAATAGCAACACCAGTTAATAAAAAGAATGCTAATACGATCCATGCATCAAGTGCTTTTCTTCTAAAATGAAAAATGGCACCAAATAAGCCTAACAAAAATGGCAAAGCGTAAAAATGATTTGTGGCTTTGCTATCTTTATCACGATTAATAACCAATGTTGTATCTGAATCCAATCTGGCATTATCAAAAGCAGTAATACCAGTAACCCAATTCCCCTCCATTGTATTTTTTAATAAACCTTGTTGATCGTTTTGTCTGCCAACAAAATTCCACATAAAATATCTCCAATACATATAACCTAATTGGTAAGAGAAAAAGTAATTTAGATTCGCCATAAATGTTGGGATTTCCATTGTTTCAGGTTCTCCCGTTCTCGGATTTTCAACTACTTTATTTTTATGGTTCCTTGCAACATTCCCCCAATATTTATATGCCGATTCGTGATGAGCCTGACTACTCCACATACGTGGGAAGTATGTACAAAACTCTTTTTCATATTTAGGAATCGAATTTTTACGATCATCAACTACAATGTATTTTTTATTATCAGGTTTTTTGTCTCTGGCGTAAATAGGATCCCCACTTCCAAATTCATTTTGTGAAACAGTTGGTGCATTGTAATATTGTCCGTAAAGTATTGGCCAATCACCATATTGTTCGCGTAATAAATACGAAAGCATGTTTGGTGCATTTTCAGGATCATTTTCATCCATCGGTGGATTTGCCTGCGAACGAATCACTAAAACAAAAAACGAAGAGTACCCAATTAATAAAGTTGCAAAACTTAAGAAAATAGTATTAAGAGTAATTGTTTTAGTTTTAAAATGGTTGATTGCATAAATAACCCCGCCCATTGTAATCAAACGTAAAAACATGCCGGAACCACTTGGTGCAGAAATAACAGCAAGGAGCGAAAATATAATGGCTGAGTAAAGTCCGATTTTATATGAACGTTCACTTTTATTATAAGTAAAACGGATAAATGCTGTTAAAGAAGTTAAGAGTAGAATAAAATAAATTAACGTCCCTGTATTAAAGCCCATGTTTGCTTTGTTAGTAAAAAACACTTCGTAATCACTTACGAACTTTACTATTTTAGGAATTATTAAAGTTTGTACTGCACCTAATACCATCACAGAAGCAATGCCTGCAATAAAAAATCCTTTCCAAGAAAATTTATATTTTTTGAAATAGATGACATAGGCGATGGCCGGGATAACAAGGAGATTTAATAAATGCACACCTATTGATAAACCCATCATGTAACTAATAAAAATAATCCAACGCATAGCAGCTATGGGATTATTTGTATCTTCTTCATCCCATTTTAAAATCGCCCAAAATACCAAAGCAGTAAAAAAAGAAGACATGGCATAAACTTCACCTTCAACTGCACTAAACCAAAATGAATCAGAAAACGTGTAAGCTAAACCCCCAATGATACCAGAACCAAGAACAGCCCATTGTTGTGGTGTAGTTAATTCTTTTTCTGTTTTACCGTAAATTTTAATTGATAAGCGAGTAATAGTCCAAAATAGAAATAAAATAGTGAATGAACTTGCTAAAGCACTCATGATGTTGATCATCATGGCTGCATTTGCTGGGTTATCACCACCAAAAATCGCAAAAAATCTTCCTAATATCAAGAAAAAAGGTGCTCCTGGAGGATGTCCAACTTCTAACTTGTAAGAACAAGCAATATATTCACCGCAATCCCAAAAACTTGCTGTTGGTTCTATTGTACAACAATAAGTGTAAGTAGCAACGGCCCAAACCAACCAAGCTATAATGTTGTTTAATTTTTTAAAGGATAACGTCATGTTTTAAGTGTATTATAAGGTGCTAATATACTATTTACTTGGCTTTAGTTTAATCGATTTTTTTACAATTTTATTGTTGATTTATGATTTTTTTGTAATTTCGCACCTCGGTTCTTTAAAATGCCCGATCGTCTAATGGCAGGACTTCGGTTTTTGGTACCGACTATGTTGGTTCGAATCCAGCTCGGGCAACAACGAAACCCTTTCAGCGTAGCTGAAAGGGTTTTTTGTTTTTTCTTGGAGCGCAAGTTTACTTGTAAGCGAACAAGAAAAAAACATTTTTCGTTTTCCAAAAAACAGTGTTTCGTTGAAAAAAGCTTGCCTTTGTGTATTAGTGGCTATTTATTTTTTTCTTACTTTTATTTCAATGATAACTTTCAATTCCATAATTGAAAAATTTGATAAAATGGGTGAAAAAACGGGCTGGACTTATGTTTTTATTCCGTTTGATATTTCAGAAAAAATAAATCCAAATGTAAGAAAATCATACCGTGTAAAAGGGAAAATAGATGCTGTTGAAATTAAACAACTTGCACTTTTACCAATGGGAAACGGCGATTTTATTATTCCACTGAAAGCCGATCTTCGCAAAAAAATAAAAAAACTAAAAGGCGGTAAAGTAAAACTTTCGTTAGAAAAAGATTCAGCCGAATTTCAATTGAGTGGAGATTTTTTAGAATGTTTAAAAGAAGAAAAAACAGCAGAAAAATTTTTCAAAAATTTGAGTGGTTCGCATCAAAAATATTACTCTAATTGGATAGAAAGCGCCAAAACAATAGAAACAAAAAGTAAACGTATTGCTCAGGCCATTGAAGGATTCAAAATGAAAATGGGTTATCCGGAAATGCTAAGATACTTCAAAGCGCAAAAAAATAAATTAAAATAATACAATTTACCTTCTTTAGAACACTATTCACCGACTGGCATTATTCATGTGCCTATTTGGTATTGATTATGCTTGAAGAGTAGTATACCTTTGAATAAAAATTAAAACAATGGAGAATCAAACGAATAGTGCTGAACAAGAGCAATTTTGGGAAAACTGGGAAAAAAACCATAGAAGAGGAAAAATGATTGGTGGTTTTTTTGTTGTACTTTTTGGCGCACTTTATTTGGCAAAGGAGTTAGGTGCTTTTATTCCGGATTGGATTTTTTCATGGAAAATGTTATTCATTGGAATTGGTTTAATAATTGGTATAAAATGCATGTTTAGAAATTGGACATGGTTAGTTTTTGTGTTTGTGGGTTCCGCTTTTTTAATCAGTGATTTTTATCCCGGTTTAAATATTACCCCTTTTATTTGGCCGGTAATAATTATTTTAATTGGTATGACCATGATCTTTAGACCAAAAAGAAAATTTGATCCAAACAAATGGGACCGTTGGCAACGATTTCATGGTTATAAAATGAATCCTGCACATTGGGACAAAAGCTATACAAGCAGTACCGAAGATCACATTGACTCAACAAGCTTTATGGGTTCGGTTAAAAAAAATATAATTTCTAAGGATTTTAAAGGAGGCGAAATTACGAACATCTTCGGAGGAGCTGAATATAACCTAAGTCAAGCTGATTTTAAGGATAATGTAACTTTAGAAATCACACAAGTTTTTGGAGGAACACGATTAATCATTCCTTCTAATTGGGAAATTAAATCTGAATTAATTGCCGTGTTTGGTGGAATAGAAGATAAACGGCCAATACAGGCAAATATTACAAACGCCGAAAACAAAATATTAATACTCAAAGGAACTACTTTTTTTGGGGGAATAGATATTAGAAGTTACAATTAAAAAATATATTTTATGAATTCATACATCGCTAAATTAATTTACAATATTCATTTTGAAAATGGATCACGTACATCCCAATTTGATGAACAAACTATTTATTTTTCTGCAAGAAACATAGAGGAAGCCTATACAAAGGCAAAAACTCATGGAAAAAAACAAGAAGATAAATTTAAGAACGAAAATGAAGAACAGGTTGAATGGAAATTCATTGACGTCATGGATCTTGTTGAAATAGAAAAACTAAAAAATGGTGACAGCCTTTATTCAACAACTCATGAAACAAATGATTCGAGTTCTTTCATTGAATTAGTAAAGCACAGATCACAAGTTATTCAAACAAAATTATTGAGCTTCAGTTAAAATTTGAAGAGCAATATTTTATATTCTACAAATCGTTTGCTTGCAGTTTATTCTGCCTGGTGGATCTTTTTTTCTTGTCTCCATATTTTGGTTTTACATAAACTTAATCTAAGTTGGAAGCTTTCCATTATTGACGCATCTGTTTCAAATTTGTTACTTGCATTATTTGGAATTATTACCATTTTAATTTACAAATTCTATCAGCCTGGAAAATCTAACAGGCTATACCGAATGGTGTATATTTTGGTTTTAGTTGGAGTCTATAATTTTTTGATTGATTTAATTTTGCAAAAAATATTTGTTTCGGAAACAGCATATTTAATTTTCTTAAAACAATCTCTACCCATCCGTTCTGTAATTACTTTACTTATTATTACGTGTATCACAATTATTAATTGGCTTTTATATAATTTGAATGAAAACAAAGAAAGGGAGAAGAATCAGGTTGAGATTGAAAGCACGATGCGTGAAGCCGAGTTAGCGAAATTGAGACAACAACTTCAACCACATTTTTTATTTAATAGCTTAAATTCGATTAATGCTTTGGTTGTTGCTCAGCCAAATGAGGCGAGAAAAATGGTTCAACAACTTTCCGAATTTTTACGTGGCACTTTAAAAAAGGATGAACAAAAATTAATACCATTCAAAGAAGAATTAAAGCATTTACAATTATATTTGGAAATAGAAAAAGTAAGGTTTGGTCATAGATTAAATGTAAGTATTGAAAATTGTGAGTTGTGTTTAGAAACAAATATTCCTCCTTTACTTTTGCAGCCGGTTGTTGAAAATGCGATTAAGTTTGGTTTATATGATACCGTGGGAGATGTTACAGTTAGTTTAAAATCCTTTATTGAAGATAAATTATTAGTGATCGAAATTACTAATCCATTTGATGAAAACACACAAAAAGCAAATGCCGGAAATAGTTTTGGCCTTGAATCTATTCAGCGAAGATTGTATTTGCTTTTTGCAAGAAAAGATTTATTATTCACAAAAAGCGAGAATTCAATATTTACAACTATATTAAAAATACCACAAACTTAAATGAAAAAAGCGATCATAATCGACGATGAACCATTGGCGAGAAGTATTGTTCAGGAATTTCTTTTGCAACACCATGATATCGAAGTTGCCGCGCAGTGTGGTGATGGATTTGAAGGTGTGAAGGCAATTCATCAATTAAAGCCTGATCTTGTTTTTTTAGATATCCAAATGCCAAAAATAAATGGTTTCGAAATGTTAGAGTTGTTGGATCATCAACCTGCAATTATTTTTACAACTGCTTTTGATGAATATGCTATCAAGGCTTTTGAAGCAAACGCAATTGATTATTTGTTGAAACCATACGGTCAGGATAGATTTAATATTGCCATTGAAAAATGGAAAACAAAACCGGATGTAGGAAATAGAAATAGGGAAATGGAGACACTTTTAGAAAACCCAAATTTATTTACAGAAGAAAAAAATAGAATAGTTATAAAAAATGGAAGTGATATTAGAATTGTGCCAACAGCGGATATCCATTATATAGAGGCATTTGACGATTATATAAAGATTTTTACGAAAGACACCTATTTTCTAAAAAAGAAAACAATGAATTATTATGAAAGTGTTTTAAATGAGAATGATTTTTTTAGAACTCACAGATCGTTTATTGTAAATTTAAAAGAATTAACACGAATTGAGCCGATGGAAAAGAATTCGTTTGTTGCAGTTTTAAGATCTGGAAAAAAAATCCCGGTGAGCAGAACGAGCTATGTAAAACTGAAAGAGAAGCTCGGGATTTGAATTTTATTTGCTCATTAAATTTCGTTTAACAATATAAGCATACAATACCTTTTCAAAGCCTTCATGTATGTCTGCTTCAACAAAATCAATTTGATACTGACCACATTTTAATTCTAATTCTTCTTTATATTTTGTAATACTTTGAATGTATTGTTCTTTAACTTGACTTGGATTTAACTTCAATTCCTCACCACTTTCCATGTCAATAAAATGATAAGGTCTGTTTTCAAATTCAAAATCCAATTCTTTCTTTTTGTCTGTTACGTGAAACAAAATCACTTCGTGTTTTCTAAATTTTAAATGCTGTAAAGCAGAAAAAAGTTCCTCGTGTTTACTTTTATTATCAAACATGTCACTAAAAATAATAACCAATGAACGTTTGTGAATAATTTCAGCAATTTCGTTTAAAGCCGATTCTGCCGAAGTGTTTTTATTCATTTCTTTTTCTTCCAAAAGTTTTTCAAGGACGTCAAATATGATCCTTTTTTGAGTTGTACTTCCTTTTGCTGGTAAATGTTGTGTTATCTTGTTTTGAAAAATAGTTAATCCAAATGCATCCCTTTGTTGTTTGAGAAGCTCACAAAGAGCCGCGGCTGCATAAATGCTAAAATTCAATTTTGTGTTTTCTGAATCTTTTGGAAATAGCATGCTTGATGAATCATCAATCACAATTTGGCAACGTAAATTGGTTTCTTCTTCATAACGTTTTATGAATAATTTGTCGGTTCTTGCGAACAATTTCCAATCGATGTGTTTAGTACTTTCCCCTTTATTATAAATTCTGTGTTCGGCGAACTCAACTGAAAATCCATGAAAAGGACTTTTGTGCATGCCGGTAATAAAGCCTTCAACCACCTTTTTGGCAATAAGTTCTAAGTTTTTAAAGGGCTCAAGCTGGTTTTGATTTATGGGCATCGCTATGTTAATTTCTCACTATTTCAACGTGAATATAGGCCCATTATTTTGTTAAATTTGCACAATTACCACTTTTTTTAATTATATTCGTAGCAATTAACAAAATTTAAAATTAGAAAATCGGATCTAGATTCGATGGTTAAGTATTTAAAAAAGTAGACATATGCGGTATTTTTACCTATTAATTCTTAGTTGTTTTGTATTATTTACTGAAGCGCAAGTTGATACTGTTTTTTGGTTTTCAGCTCCGTCAGTTCCTCCTGCATTGTCCAACAGTCCAATTGCATTGAATTTATCAGCGTATTCTCAACCCGCAACTATATACGTTAGGCAACCTGCAAATGCCGGTGGTGTTAATCTTACATTTACGCTAGCCGCGAATTCAAATACTATCGTTAATCTTACTGCTTCGTTGGCTGCTGTGCAAAGTGGAGCAGCCAATACGGTTTCAAATAAAGGTTTGTATATCAGTTCTACTCAAAAAATTTCAGCTTATTATTCAGTGGGTTCTGGTAACAGTACTGAAATGTTGACTTTAAAAGGTCAGCGAGCTTTAGGTACTGATTTTTATACTCCTTTTCCAACTACTTTACCTACTTTAACCACTGGTGCTGTTGTTGGTGATGTATCCTTTGATGTAGTAGCTACCCAAACGGGTGTAACAACAATTCTTATTACACCACGAGGCAATTGTGTTGGACATGCCCAAAATGTAACGTTTGCTAAAACACTAAATTTTGGTGAAACATATTCAACAAGAGATGCAGGTACAACAAGTCCTAGCAAATTAGCGGGTTCAATTGTTTCGTCAGATCAACAGATTGCTATTACAATAAGTGGATCTACGGGAAATAGTACTGTTTGTCCAAGTTTTTATTCAGATCAGATAACAAATAGTAGCCAACTTGGAACAGCATATGTTGTGCATAATGGTAATTCAACAACTAATGTTGCGTATATTATGGCGCCGCAAAACTCAACGAGCTTAACTGTAACTTCCGGAACTGTTTCAAATTGGTTGATTAATACCGGCGAGACTTTTAGTGTTGATGTGACTGGAGCGAATTTATCATTCATACAGTCTGACAAACCTGTTTATGTTTTTCATGTAAGCGGTTTTGGTTGTAAATTAGGCGGAGCTCAGGTTACCCCAGCTTATTGTGCTGGTTCTTATACAACTGCATTTACACGTTTAAGTTCTGATTCCATGTTTTTAGATATGTATATCAGAACCGGATTTCAGAATGGATTTACTTTAACGGCAAACGCAATACCTGTGCCAGTTCCCGCAGCAAGTTTTTCGCCAGTGGTTGGTAGTTCAGGGAATTTAGTTGGGGCAAGAATTTTTTACACAACTGCACAAATTCCTGTAGGAGCAAATTGTATATTGTCGAATTCTTTAGATGTTTTTGGTAATGCTTTACATAATGGTTCTACCCTTCATGGTGTTGGTTATGGCTATACAACTGAGTTTGGAACTAGTTCATTTGTTTATGCAAACTCAGTTCCTACAGCAACAATTTGTTCTAATACAAGTTTTACTTTGAATGGCCAAGTTGGCGGCGGACCAGTTGCAGGGGTTTGGAGTACAAATGGATTTGGAACTCTTTCTGGTGGACCAAATCAATTGACAAATAATGTATACACACCTAATGCCTTGGATACATCTTTAGTTCCTGTTCCTACCCCAACTCCTTGGACTGGTGGGCAAGTGAATATGGTACTTACATCTGTAGGTTTTTGTCCTAATAAATCTGATACTGTTAAAATTCGGGTTTTACAGGGTCCAATTGTAAATTCTGGTTCAGATCAAATTAAATGTACAAATAACCCTACTATTCAATTAAATGGTTTTATTATTGGTGCTGCTAGTCAGGGAACATGGTCTGCTGTAGCGCCTGCAAGTGGTACTTTTGCAAACTTTGCCGCTTTAACTACTACTTATTACCCATCAAGTCTTGATACTTCCCAGAATTTGATTAAGCTCGTTTTAACAAGCATCAATAATGGAATTTGTGCCGCTGAACAAAAAACAATTACAATTAATTTTCAAAAGGCTCCTTTGGTAAAAGCCGCTGCAACATCTACCCTTGTTAGATGTAGCAATAATTCTACCGTGAATTTAAATGGATACATAAGTAACAATATTGTATCCGGAATTTGGTCAACAAATGGAACGGGTGTGTTTGTTCCGAGCAATATATCATTAACAAATAACTATCTTCCAAGCCTTCTTGATATTTCAACGGGTTCAGTTCAACTTAAATTAACTACCCCTCCAAATGCGCTCTGTAAGCCTGTTTCGGACAGTGTTGTCGTGTTTTTTACACAGCCGTCTTCTGTTAGTGCAGGTATTGATTTGAATAGTTGTAAAAACAATCCAATAGTTGCATTAAATGCGGTTATTACTGGTACAAGTTCTAATACTGTATTATGGAGTGGTGGGGCAGGTACTTTTGTACCAAATAATACATCTTTATCAAATACTTACATTGCAACTTCAACTGAAACTAATGTGGGGTTTGTGATTTTAACTGTTTCAACCACTGCAAACGGTATATGTGATGGATCCACTGATCAAATCCAAATTAATTTTCAAGATAAACCAACCGCTAACTTTATAACAAATACTGTTTGCTTAAATCAAGCAACACTATTTACAGACCAGTCAATCAATACTTCAGGCTTGGGAGCCTTAAATGGTTGGCAGTGGGATTTTGGTGATGGTCAAACATCTAATAGTAGTAGTACAGTTTCGTCATTATATGCGTCAGCGGGAACTTATACTGCGCAATTGGTTGTGAAGAATACATTTGGTTGTTACGATACAATTAGAAGACCTGTTACGATTTATCCATTACCACAAATAAAATTGGGTGTTACACGTTCATGTGCTGGTTCTGCACAATTGATTTGTTTTTGGGATAGCTCTTCTGTTGCACCCCCTTCTGGAATACCATTAACCGGGTATTATTGGGATTTTGGCGGTGGAGTTCAACTACAAGGTTTTAGCATCTCTAAAGATACTTGCGTTAATTTCGATAAAGAAGGTAAGTATTCAATCACTCATGTAGTTACATCCAACAATGGTTGTATAAGTACGGTTATACAGACCGTTAATATTACACCAAAACCTGTCGCGTCGTTCACAATTATTAATTCAGCCACAAAATCTGTTGGTGCTGATGTTGGATTTCTTGATGGATCTTCCAATGCAGTAAATTGGTCGTGGACATTTGGAAATGGACAAACAAGTTCAAATCAAAACCCTTCAACAAGTTATTCCGGTAATGGTTTTTATGTTGTCACTCAAACCGTTCATGACCAATTTGGATGTCCTGCAACATATTCACTTGTGGTAGATATAAATAATATAGTTACGGAAATCGCAGAACTTATTCCTAATATAATATCGCCAAATAATGATGGTAAAAATGATTATTGGCGTTTAGATTTTATTGATGTTTATTATCCAAAAGCAGAAATTGAGATTTTTAACCGTTGGGGAGAATCAATCTTTAGATCAACAGGGTATTCAAATGCATGGGATGGTTCCTATAAGGGTAGTCCATTACCGGTTGGTGCATATTATTACACACTTGATTTGAAAGATAGTTCGAAACCAGGTGTTATTAAAGGGAACATAACTTTATTGAAATAGACTTAGCGTAAATAAGAAATAGAAATGTTATTTAAAGACCATAAAAGTTGTAATCGAATGAATTCAAGGAACTTGATTTTATCCATGATGATGGTATTCGTTTTTGGAGCCAAATCGCAACAACAAACACAGCTCACTAATTTTATGTTACATCAATACCTGTATAACCCTGCTTATGCAGGAACGTTTCAGGGTATGCAATTCAATGCTGGTTACCGGAATCAATGGACTGGTTTTGACGGAGCACCAAAAACTTATATGGCATCTGGTTACGGCACTTTAAAAAAACAACCGCAAATGGCTGTAGGTGGTTTGATTACTAATGATCAAATGGGTTTACTCAATCGTACTTCAATTTATGGATCGTATAGTTATCATTTGAAATTAAACGATAAATGGAAAATAGGTTTTGGTTTATCTGTTGGTTTTGTTCAGTATAATGTAAAAGCATATAATGCAAAACCTTATGATAAAGACGATAATTTTTTAGCATCAAGTATTTTAAATGCGAATGCCTTTGATGCTAATGGAGGATTTCATTTATATAGTAAAAAATTCTTTTTTGGTGCAAGTGGTCAGCAATTACCGGATGGAAAAATCTATTGGAATAATACAATTGGTAAATTGACACCTATTTTTTATCTGTATTCGGGTTATACTTTTACACTCGATAAAAAGAAAAAAGAATACACATTGCAGACCTCAATTTTATTAAGATTCAATAATCCGTCACCATTTGAAATAGAATATAACATGAAGTTAGCTTACAAATCGATGTTGTGGGTTGGTACAAGTTTCAGACATGCGAAAACTAATACATCTTTAGGTAAAAAATGGCAAAATAACTCTTTCTGCGCTTTATTGGGAGTTACAATTAGTAAGCAATTTACAATGGGATATAGTTACGATATTGCCATGAGTAACATTCGAAACTATAATAATGGTTCTCATGAATTAATATTGACATACACATTGCTCAGTAAGAAAGGTGTTCCAAAAGATAAAGTTCAAACAGCCGATGAAGAGGAATTAAATAATATTGACAATAGTATGAAAACCAACATTAAAAGTCAGAAGAAAAAATGAGAAAAATAACTAAAATAGTTTTGATGTTATTCCTTTTGATAAGAGTGACACCATCCATAGGCCAAATTGATACTTGCTTTTGGTTTGCATGCCCTTTTGTAACTCCTGACCATACTTTTAGACAAGATTATAAAATGCATATTGGAACCTTTAATACACCTAATACAGTTGTAAGACTCAGGCAACCAAGTGCTATTGCACCGAATATATATGATACTACAATAAACATTCCAGCTAATACAAATTTTGATTACACATTTTGGAGAGATAAGATGGCTAGCCTAACGAATAGAGGATTTGATTCCCTCGAAGTAAGGCCATCCAATACTGTGGTTCCTTATGGATTCTATATTTCTTCTTCGGCCAACATCACTATTGTGTATGATGTTATAACTAGCCCACCAACTTTTTACAATCCTGAAACATTTTCTTTGAAAGGGCAAAATGGTTTGGGTTTAGAGTTTGTATGTCCTTTTCAAACGAGTTGGCATAACGAAGCAGGCTTAGGCGATTTAGCCGGAACTCCTCCTGGGGTGGTTCAGCCCAAGCAACAAATTAACATCGTTGCTTCACAGCCTAATACTCTCGTTTGGATCACACCTAAATGTGCAGTTGTTGGCCATCCGGCAAACATTACCTATAGCGTTTTGTTGACAAGCTTTGGAAGTGCTTATACGGTTGAAAATCTCGTCCAAAATACAAATGTTGCAGGGAATAATCTCTCAGGAAGCATTGTTGTTTCCGATAAACCAATTTCAGTTACTGTTGCAGATGATTCAGTTGACGGTGTTACAGGATGTTTTGATTTAATGGGTGATCAAATTGTGCCTGTTGATATTGTAGGAACAGATTATATTATGAATAAAGGATTAATGAACCCTGCAGAACCTGACGGTGCATTTATTGTAGGTACACAAAATTTTACACAACTTACGATTAATGATGGTGTAACTACAACTACATTAATAAATAAAGGAGACACATATCATTATCATTCAACTCAACCAATCACTTATATTAATGCTACCAAACCAGTTTATATGTTACACGCAACAGGTGTTGGTAGTGGATGTGAGTTAGGTGAAGCTATTTTGCCACCTTTAAATTGTGCCGGATCAAACTTAGTTTCTTTTTCTAGAAATACAGCACAGGATTTCTTTTTGAATTTACTATGTAAAAATGGTGCACAAGGATCATTTACTTTGAATAATGCAGCTCAAAGTGTAAATGTTCCTATTACTGCCGCAAACTTCACATTAGCTCCCGGTACGGCTACATTACCCGGCGGCCCTTATTACGGAGCACAATTAAACTTGAACTCTACTGCACTCCTTCCTCTAGGTTCATACACGGTTGCGAATACAACAGATATATTTGGAATGGGTGTTCTGGATGGAGGACCTTCGACAGGTGGTTTGTATTATTATGCCTCTTCTTTTTTGCGTAGAACAACTGTAATTGGAGGAACCTTGGCATCGGTTTGCGCAGGGCCAAATGTTACAGTTCCATTAACGGGTACGGTTAGTGGTGGAGCAATTAGTGGTGTTTGGACTACTGCAAATGGAACAGGCTCATTTGGTGCTTATACTTCAACATTAAATACGGTAAGTGTGCCATATACTTTATCCAATGTAGATACAAGTTTAGTCAGTATTAAATTTTACTTAACATCGACAGGTAATTGTACTCCTAAAAAAGATTCGGTTATTTTAATAATAAATCAAAGGCCGCAAATAACTGCTGCAGTATCTACACCAACAATGTGTAAAAACCAACTTGGGGCAATAAATTTAACCGGATCCATTACACACGCTTTGGGTGGTACTTGGTCGGGAGGAAATGGTGGCTCATATGGCGGCCCGGGCGTTAACACAACATATACACCTTCTGCAGCAGATTTGGCAGCTGGTACAATTACACTTACGATTACCAGTCAAGGTCCATTAGGGAGTTGTGCAAATAGTACTAAGTCATTTACAGTTGGTTTTATAGATCCTCCGCAAGCTAATTTAATAACAAATACAGTTGCATGTACCAATAGTCAGAGTATAGCATTAACTGGAACTGTAACAGGAAATGTAACTTCATATTTATGGAGTACTAATGGAACTGGGTTTTTTAGTCCATCAAGCAGCTCTTTAAATGTCGTATATAATTTTACAGGTGCCGATCTCTTATTGCCATCAATTACAGTAGTTTTACAACCATTTGGAGCATGCCCTGGTTATACTGATAATATGGTTATCAATATTCAACCTAAACCAACGCTAACAATTAGTCCAGATTTTACAATTTGTGCAAGTAATGCTGTCATCACCTTAACAAGTAATATTTCTGGTGGCGGTGCTGGCGCAACCACTTGGTCAACTACCAATGGCACAGGTGCCTTTACTCCTATTCCACCAACGGGTGCAAATTATAATGTAAGTCAAAACGATACACTAGCAGGAATTATTAAATTTTATGTGAATTCATCAGGTGGTTTTTGTCCATCTGTGAGCGACACTCTAGTAGTGTCCATTATTAAACTACCATTGATTACTGTTAATGCGTCTACTGGAGTTTGCGAATTTACACCAATTCAATTGAATGGTTCGGTTGCTGGATACGTTTCAACTGGTATTTGGAGTAGTTCGGGTACTGGTTCTTTCTCACCAAATAATACTTCTTTAGGTGGATTGTATTACCCAAGTCCTGGTGATGTTTCGGCAGGAAGTGTCACAATAACACTATCAAGTACACCTGTTGTTGGAATTAATTGTCCTGCAAGTTTAAAATCTTTTACTGCAACATTTGTTGAATCGCCCCAAGCTAATATTAGCGTTACACCCAAGCGTTGTGTTGGAGATCCAGTAGGTTTCACAAATATTTCAACTTTAAATAATACAACTATTACGGCTGTTAATTGGAATTTTGGTAATGGGATTACTTCTATAGCCACAGCTTCTGCACAAACATCTTATGATAGTTCCAAGGTATACTTGGTTACCTTCACAGTTGTTGGTACAAACTCATTAAATATTTCTTGTTCTGATACACTCATCCGAAAAATAAGCATTAATGGTTTACCTATCCCAGATTTTTCTTACACTAGTTCGTGTGCTGGATTACTTACAGATTTTTCGAATGTATCAATACCGGGAAATGGTAATTTTACCTGGTCTTTTGGCACTACTGTAACAGCAACGCCTAATATATCAACTATTCAAACACCAAGCATAACGTTCAATTCGTCAGGTATTTTTCCAGTGACCCTAACTGAAATGGTTGCATCATCTCAATGTACAGCAAGCGTAACTAAAACTGTATCTGTAAATCCAAAACCAAAAGCTGAGTTTGGTATGACCAACAATCCTACTGTGGCACAAGAACCTGTGTATTATTCTGATTTTTCTACTCCGCCAGCAAATATAAAATATTGGTTTTGGAATTTTGGTGACGAGAAATCCGATACAAAACAAAATCCAAGCCATAGTTATGAAAATGGAGGTATGTATTACGTAACATTAACAATTACTGATAATAATGGTTGTAAGGATACTGTTACTAAATCAATTGAAGTTAATTTGATACCTCAAGTTCCTACAGGCTTTACACCAAATAAAGATGGTCATAATGATAAACTCTTTGTAAAAGGTGGCCCATTTAATAAAATGATTTTCCGTGTTTATAATACTTGGGGAGATAAAATTTACGAGTCTGCAGACCAAACTGAAGGATGGGATGGAACATATAAAGGCGTAGATCAACCGTTTGGAGTATATGTATGGACTCTCGAAGTAGATCTTTATAATAATAGAACTGTAAAAAAGAATGGTGACGTAACCTTAATGAGATAAAAGTATCATGATAAGAAAAATTAAACTTATAGCCATTTTAATCTCTGCGTTACTCGGAAAAGTAATTGCACAAGATTTTCATTTGAGCATGTATGATGCTGCACCTTTGTTCCTTAATCCCGCTATGACTGGTTTAATTGACACAAAGATGCGCGCGCACATTCAATACAGAACCCAATGGAGCGCTGTAGCTTATAAACCAATTACGACCGGTATTGTTAGTTTTGATATGCCTTCAAAAGGTAAATGGGGCTTTGGTGGTCAAATTAGCAATATGCGTGCCGGTTTAAGTAATTATAATGTTCTTCAAATTTTGGGATCCGCTTCATATGCTGTTCCAATAGACAAAGCGAAATATCATAATTTAAGTATGGGTTTACAAGCAGGTGTAACTCAAAAGAGGGCAGAGTACCAGGTTCTTTCTTATGATTCACAATGGTCAAATGCTTCCGGTGGTTCTTTTGATAGAAGTTTGCCAAACAATGAAAATTTTGCGCGTGGTGTTCAGTTTCAAGAAGTGGTTAATTTTGGCCTCCTATATTATTATAGTAAACAACAGTCCCGCATAAATCCATTTCTCGGAATTAGTGGATTTAATTTAACTCGTCCTCGTGAAACATTTTTTGGAAGTGACAACCGTCTACCAATGCGTTTTTATATGCATGGTGGTGTGAGGGTAAATGTGAATGAATTATTTTACTTCATTCCAAAAGTGTTAGTAATGATTCAAGACAAAGTTGTAGAACAGACTTATGCAGTTGATGCAGGTTATTATATGAAAGGCGAGAAATTTTATCTTCTAGCAGGCTATATATTTCGTCCGGGTGATGCGAGTGTAGGTTACATTGGTCTCAAGAAAGATAGTTATATTATAAAAATGGGATATGATGTTAATACATCTTCCTTACGCAGTACTTCAAAAGCTCGTGGCGCATTTGAAATTTCTTTAACCTATATGGGAAAAACTAAAAAAGTTCAAGATATTAAAAACTGTCCACGTTTATAAGTATGAAGAAATTACTCTCTATTAGTTTCGTTTTAATTTCGGTTTTAAGTTTTTCGCAATCAAAGAAACTTTGGTTAGAACTTGCTGATGATGCTTACCTCAAAAAGGATTATGCTAATGCGGCAAACTTTTACTCAAAAGTATTAGATGATACAACTATTTTAAGAAGCTATGTGCTTCATACGGAATCACATAGCTTCTTAAAATAGTTGTATCATCTAATTCCGTATGAAGCACAGTTGGTGAATCTTAAAATGAAATCCTTATTTAAAGTACCCGAATTAAGCAAATCAAAAAAGAAGGATAGCATCAATGTTGTTAAAGATGATCCAAGTCAAAATGGGACAAAATACGATTTTATTTTATATCGCTTAGCTACAAGTTACCGTTTAAATTTTGACTACAAACACGCTGTTGAATATTACAAACGTGTTGTAGAAAAAAATGTATATCCTGATGCGCCCTATTATTATGGTTTATCTTTAATGTCATTAAAAAAGTACAAAGAAGCTTTAGATGTTTTTGATACCTATACAAACGGAAAACCTTTTGTTGATTCTGTTACAAAAGTAACACTTGTAAGAAATGATTCTTTAGTAAAAGTTTCTGCTAAACATGCAAAGTCATGTTATTTTGCTTTAGATTCTTTATCTCCCAAAAAGAACATCAGAGTAAGAATGATGGATTCTTTAGTATTTAACAGGGGAACCAGCAATTTTGCGCCGCAATATTATTTAAGTTCTGAAAAAATAATTTTTACAAGTGCCCGTAGAGGTGGTGTAGTTAGTGATCCTGAGAAGCAAGATTCGAAATATTTTTGTGATCTGTATTATACAACAATAGATGATACAATTTGGCAAAGGCCAATAAATTTTGGTCGTCCGGTTAATACCTCTCTTCATGAAGGTGCCGGTGTGTTTACACCTGATGAGGTTATGTTGTTTACACGTTGGAGTGATAACAATAGAAACGAAGCGTTTATTTATATGGCCAGAACTTTAGAAGGAAAGTTTTATGAAGCCATGAAATTAGGATCACATATTAATGCACCGGGTTATAAATCGCAACAACCTTTTGTTTCTCAGGATGGAAAAAAATTATTTTTCTCTTCAAACAGACCAGGAGGAAAAGGTGGGTTTGATATTTGGATGGCAGGGATAGATGATAATGGTTTTATCGGAAATCCTGTGAACCTTCCTGAAACTATTAATACACCCGGTGATGAGGTTACACCTTTCTTTCATCAATACGGAAGTACATTGTATTATAGTACTAATGGTTTACCTGGTTTTGGTGGTTTAGATGTATTTAAATCACAATTAAATGCCGACGATTCATTGTATGGTCCGCCAAAAAACATGAATTCGCCAATCAACTCTGCAAAAGATGATGCTTATTTTATAATGGATAAAAAACAAGCAAAAGGTTTTTTTGCAAGTGATAGAGAAGATTGCCCAGGTGGACATTGTTATGATATTTATAGTTTTGAAAATGAACCTATTCATTTCTCTTTAGAAGGTTTAGTATCCGATGCTCAAACAAATGATCCAATTCCTAGTGCATTAGTAACAATAAAGGATGTACATGATGGTGAAGATCCGTTTTTTGTGGTTACTGATGATAAGGGTTTTTATACAACTGATTTAAAACCAAACATGCAATACTTTTTAAAAGCACAAAAAATTGGTTATTTCGCAGATGCAAATGAAGTAACTACTGAGGGCAAATCAGAATCTGAAGTTTTTACAAGAGATTTTAATTTAAATAAAATTCCTTCAGGTGATATAGAAATTGAAGGGATTGAATACGATTTTAATAAAGCAACTTTGCGTCCCAAATCAATGGAGATTTTAGATAAAATTGTTGATCTCATGAAATTAAATGATAACATCTCTATTGAAATTGGTGCTCATACAGATGCCAGAGGTAATGATGAATATAATATGAAATTATCTGCAGCTCGTGCTAAGAGTTGTGTTGATTATATTATTAGTAAAGGCATTGCTGCAAAAAGAATTGTTTCAAACGGATATGGCGAAACCCGTCCTATCATTAACGAACCGGATATTAATGCTATGGAAGCAAAAAGTCCGGAGTGGGAAGCAGCACATCAAAAAAACAGAAGAACTGCTTTTAAAGTTACCGGAGAAAGCTCTCTTAACCTGATTAATAAAACAAAGTAATTAAGTATTACAACAAACAAAAAAAATCCTGATGATCTCAGGATTTTTTTGTTTAAATATATTTGTGCTATACCGACGATCAAAATATTTTTATTTAAAGCTTAAATATTAATGTCGGTATTAGCCATTGTAAATTGTAAAATTTGGCTTGACAAATTTTACAATAACAATTAACTAAAAAGAAACTTCGACTTTTCTATCTTCAATCATTTTCTTTAAATTTATTAAAGCATAGCGCATACGACCTAATGATGTATTAATGGAAACGTTTGTGAGATCCGCAATTTCCTTAAAGCTCATATCATAATAGGTACGCATAATTACAACTTCGCGTTGATCAGCTGGTAATTCATGAATGAGTTCACGGATATTATTTTTCCTTTTTAAACCTTCTTCTTCCGTAAGATAAACATCTTTGTTGTCAGCCACTCTATCTAAAGGATGCAATTCTTCCCCCTCTTCATTATAATAAACGGCAGCAGGAGGCATTTTTTTAATTCTGCGGAAATGATCAATGATCAGGTTTCTGGAGATACGATAAATCCATGGTAAGAATTTACCTTCCTCGTTATATTGACCTTTTTTAAGCGTTTGAATAACCTTTACAAAGGTATCTTGAAATACATCTTCTGCTAAAGCTCTATCTTTAACAATAACCAAAATACTTGAGAATAATTTTGATTTGTGACGATGTAAAAGTGTTTCTAAACCCTTTTCGTTGCCTTGTTGATATATTTCAACAAGCTGATGATCAGTTAATGATTGAATAGACATGTTCTACTTGCTTTTAAATTAAGTTCTTTTGCTAGTAAAAGTCTATTCTATGGGCAATTGGGTTTTGGGGTTATAAGGCAAATATATGCCAAATAAATAATCCACCAAAAAAGAGATTGTTAAAATCAAATCTAAATGAGTAAAATGTTAGTTTAATTGAGTGAATAAATATCTATCCTTATCAAATTATACTCTAATTTTGTTAAATATGCCCGTTATTACTGATATTTCTAAAGTAGACCCAAAAACACACATCATTATCAAAGGCGCTCGCCTTCATAATTTAAAAAATATTGATGTTATTATTCCTCGAAACAAACTGGTTGTTATTACCGGATTATCCGGATCCGGAAAATCGACCTTGGCTTTTGATACTTTATATGCAGAAGGTCAAAGAAGATATGTTGAAAGTTTATCGGCGTATGCCCGACAGTTTTTAGGACGATTAGAAAAACCACAAGTTGATTATATAAAAGGAATATCGCCTGCAATTGCAATTGAACAAAAAGTTATTTCAAGAAATCCTCGTTCAACAGTTGGAACGGTAACAGAAATTTATGATTATTTAAAATTACTATTTGCAAGAGTTGGAAAAACATATAGTCCGGTAAGTGGAAAATTAGTTATCCGTCATAAAATAAGTGATGTTGTTGATTTTGTGTTAACGCATGAA
>Ga0206968_10022_pt1 | contig 39320 bp, 38 predicted proteins | sample Alteio_BWOrgHeat_22_FD_153254 | JGI IMG/M metagenome (GOLD analysis project Ga0206968, IMG submission 153254) | Enriched cells from forest soil in Barre Woods Harvard Forest LTER site, Petersham, Massachusetts, United States -... | ecosystem: Environmental > Terrestrial > Soil > Temperate forest >... | reverse complement strand
AATTATATTAACGATAAAGGTCAAATGGCTTTTGTTGGTTTTATTCAAGATGATGGTAACAAACACATTTTACAAGCATTCAGAACAAATCAACCTGCAATTCCTAATGATGGAAAAGCATTAGCAGTTGGTGTTTCTTCTGTAGTATGTAGTTCTACTATAGCTCCTACAGCTACTTTAAAAAATAATGGTGTTAATGCAATTACTGCTATGACTGTTACTCCTTATATGAATTCTATTCAAGGAACAGATGTAGTTTGGACAGGTAATTTAGCGCCTGGTGCAACTACTGTTGTTAATATGGGAGTTCAAAATACAATCAACGGAACAAACGTTTACTCTATTAATATTTCAGGTGTTAGTGGTGGTGATGTTGTATTGAGCAACAATGGTTCAAGCACAACATTATTTAATTCTTCAAGCTACGTAGCTTCTTCTCAAGTTGCTGAAGGTTTTGTAAGTGCTACTTTCCCTCCGGTAAACTGGGCTTCTTTTAATCCAACCGGAGCTCCTTATACTTGGGAAAGAACAACAGCTGCAGGTGGATATGGAACAAGTAGTGAAGCTACCAGAGTTTTCATTAACTGGACTACAGCCGGTGGTACTCATGATTTATATTTACCAGGTACTACTTTAACTGGCACTGTTAATCCTGCTGTTAAATTTGATTTCTCTTATACTCAGGTTGCAACTACAAATACAGATAAATTAGAAGTTTTGGTTTCTACAAATTGTGGTACAAGCTGGACAAGTGTTTGGGCAAATCAAGGAACTCCAATGGCAACTACTCCTGTTAATGCATCTACTGAAAATATTCCTACTGCAACTCAATGGTCTACAGCAGTTGTGCCTCTTACAGGATTTGCAAATGCTGCAGGTGTTTTAGTTCGCTTTACAGCTACTGCAGGTGGTGGTAATGTTATTTATTTAGATAACATTAATTTATATGATGTACCAACTACAGGTATTGCTTTATTATCTAATAATGTAAACAGTTTTGAAGTATATCCTAACCCTGCATCTAACGAAGTAAGTTTATCAATTACTGCAAGTAATGCTACAAGTTCACATATCAACATTACAAATACATTAGGGCAAGTTGTTGTTTCGAAAGAAATTTCGTTAAACTCTGGTTCTAACACAATTCAACTTGATACAAAAGCTTTAGCTAGTGGTATTTATTATGTTACTTATGGTTCTGGAAAAGGATCAGTTACTAAAAAATTAACGATCGCTAAATAATACAAACTAACAAAAGTCCCGTACACATTGTACGGGACTTTTAAAATTTAAATGTTATGAAAAAAATTTTATTATTTATTTCATTGAGTACTGTAAGCTTTGGGTTTTCTCAAAGCAGTATTATGGTATCTAATACAAGTCCTTCTGCTACATTAGCACCAAATGATATTGTTTATCCTACTACAACTGCAAACAATACTGATACAAGAATATTTGATGTAACAAATACAAGTGCTTCTACTCATACTTACAATCTTTACAGATACGATATACAATTAAACACGGGAGCTACAGCTAATTTTTGTTTTGCCGGAACTTGTTTTCCGCCACCTACAATGATATCTGGTAATTTAGTTCTTAATGCAGGTCAAAGTGCTTCTCAATCTACAACAGCATATACTATGTTAAGTGCCGAATTAAATGAAGGTGCTTCTGTTGGAAATAGTATTGTTAAGTATACATTTAGAAACATTAATACTCCTTCAGATAGTGTTCAATTTACAATGAAATACAACTATGCTGCACCCACAGGGATTAAAGAATATTCAACTCCATTTAAATCGTTTGATATTTATCCAAATCCTGCTTATGATAACGTAAATATTACTTTAAATCATAAAGGAATAGATGCCGGCGAAATAAGTTTGATTAATGCTTTAGGGCAAACAGTTTATTCAAAACAAATTAATTTTGTTGACGGAAAAAATAAAGTAGCTATTGATATTGATGCATTACCAAATGGTATTTATTTTGCAAAAGTAAAAAGCGGTGAATTTATTTCTACAAAGAAAATTAACGTTCAATAAAAATACATTTCATTTTTGTGAAAGTCCAAACCAAAAGTTTGGACTTTTTTATTTCCATCTCTCAAATTTTGAAGTATCTTTGAATCTCAAAGGGTAACACAGTGAAATTCTGTGACTGTCGCGCAACCGTAAGTTCATTCTGAAAAGCTCAGAAATAGAATAAGTCGGAAAACTAAAAAAACACGTTACGCTCTCGCGAAAAGGAGCAAGTGCCATGGAAAAAATAAACACAGAAAAAAGCTGCCCGAGTTGTAACTCTCTTTTTGAATGCAAACCAAACGACATCGCAAATTGCTTTTGCAGTTCAATAGCATTAAGCAGAACTAATTTAGAAAATATTGCAAAACAATATAAAGACTGTTTGTGTTTACCTTGTTTAGCAAAATACAATTCGGAAAATAATAAAGTTTATGGTTTAAAATTTCTGGTCTTTTTTCTTTTTAGCTCTCTGTTTTCTTTTGCTCAATTTCCTGGTCCGGTTGGTTCATTAAATACAACGGCGATGTATAAAGACAGCAGCGCATTTGTTGCATGGGCAAGTGGTTGCACAGTTCACAGAGGTTTGCAGGATATTTCAACACCTTCACTTGGGGTAACAAGTGCAGGAGTAGATAATGATGGAACCTTGAAAGCGGGAGATAACCCAGTTGTAAGTTTAGGCGACGGAGGATATGCGATACTGACTTTTCCGAGCGCGATTAAAAACGGAACAGGTTTTGATTTTGCAGTTTTTGAAAATTCGTTTGATGATACTTTTTTAGAATTGGCTTTTGTGGAAGTGAGTAGTGACGGCATTAATTTTTTCAGATTTGCTGCAACTTCTAATACACAGTATACAACTCAAATTGGAACTTTTGATGAATTAGGAGATGCCACCAAATTAAATAACCTCGCCGGAAAATACAGAGTAAATTATGGTACACCATTTGATTTGGATGAATTAAAAACAATTCCAGAGTTAGATGTAAATGCTATTACGCATGTAAAAATTATAGATGTTGTTGGGGATATTAACGCACCTTATGCAACCTATGATCAAAACAATTCGCCCATCAATGATCCATGGCCAACGGCATTTGCTAGTGGTGGTTTTGATTTGGATGCAGTAGGTGTAATACATGCAAATAGTTTAGGTATAAAAGAAAATGAATTGAATTCAAAAATTTCTGTTTATCCAAACCCGTGTACTGACAATATTATTATTTCTAACTCTGGTTTTGAAAATACAATTTATCAATTGATGGATTTTAAAGGTGCTCTCATTAAAACATCCGTAGCAAATACGGGAAAAACAATTATTGATACAAAAAATCTCGAAAACGGAATTTATTTTTTAAACATCAAACAAAATTCTGAATGTATTATTAAAAAAATTGCAGTGCAGAAATAATTGGCACATTATTGAAATCTCTTTTAGTACTTTCTTCCTTTGATTATTTATTATAAAATTGGTATATTTAATAAACTAATAGAGTGATAAAACTTAATGTGATATTGCTTAATTTGCAAGATTAGATTAACAACATCCTATATGGTAGTTATAAGCAAATGCAGAGGGACGCCCTACATGAGAAGAAATCTTTATATTAAAATATTTTCACTTTCCATTTCTCTTGCTGTTTCACAAAATGACACCACATGGATAGCAAAAGGCGGGACTCTCATTGACGAAGGAAAATATGAAAAGGCAGCGACATATTTTTCGGAGGTCATAAATAAAAACGGCAATGATAAAAGACCATATTATTATCGCGGTTTAACTTTTTATCTATCGAAAAAGACAGATCAAGCTATTCGCGATTTAAACACTGCACTTAAAATTGATTCTACATTTATAAGACCAATTTTAGTTCTTGCTGCAATAAATTATAAATACTTGAACAACGACAAAAAAGCAATTGAATTATTTGACAAAGCTTTGATGATTGATTCTTTATATACCCATAGTTCTTTTAAAAGAGCTGATATCTATTTCAAAAGAGCTGACTATTTTGAAAAAATAAAAAATTCTAGAGGCGCAGAAAATGACTATTTGAATACCATAAAATATGGTTGCGATGATTTAAATAAAATTGCATATTTAAATTTGGGACTTTTGTATTTCGACAAAAAGGAATACCATAAAGCTCTTGATTGTGCAAATAATGCTATCAAAATAGACGCATTTTATTTTGACGCGTATTCACTTCGTTACGACACGTACTTACAATTAGACGAGTTTGATAAAGCGACTGCTGACAAAAAACATTTAAAGAGTTTGAAAAATGAAAAAATAATGTATTATTGCGGCGAATAAAAAAGCGGACAGGCCAAAACATAATTTGACTGTGTGTCTGCATCTGCATATAACAGCACCTACCAGTAATTGGCGTGGACGTCGTCATCACAAAGCCATGAAAGATGGTGTTGAGAGAGCAAGACAACCTGGTATTGAAGCAATAGAGGATTGAATAAAATAAATTTGATATTTTAAATACCTAAAACAATCGCTACTAATAAACTTATAAAACAATGAAATCAGTATCACCAAACATTTTTGTAAATAACATTAATGAAACAATTAATTTTTACAAGCAATTAGGATTTATTATCACGACTACGGTTCCTGAAGAAGGCGAATTTATTTTTGCAATGATGACTTGCGGAAACATAGTATTTATGTTTCAAACTTTTGCAAGTTTGGGTGATGAATTACCAATGGTATCACGGCAAAATGGAGGTTCATTGTTATTGTACATTCAGATTGATGAGATCAGAAAATTTTTTACCCAAATTAAAGATAAAGTAAAAGTGATCAAAGGACTCGAAAAAACATTTTATGGTGCTACTGAATTTTCTATTGAAGATAATAATGGCTATTTACTAACTTTCGCAGAAGACGAAAAATAAAAAATGGCAAAACAATTAACTATTTACATATTTAGTTTCCTAACTCTTATTTGTAACGGACAAAAAACAAATTCGGTTAAAGCTAAAGATTTCCTTGACACCACTACAATTCAGCTGAAAGTAAAACTTGCAGATGATCTTAATAAAATTACATTACCTCCTCACTGCGGTATATTTGAAGTTAATTCGTTGACTTTAAAATATGATGTAACTAAAGTTATTCAAGGCAACTATAAAGCAAAAACTATATTGATAAATCATCGTTGTCCGAGAGAATTAGTTGAGAAGAAATTGATTGAAAATGAAAAAACATACACTCTCAAATTACGACCAAAAATAATTCGCTCAACTAATAAAGCTGATCAGGATAATGTGGAGTATGAAATAATTGAATAATTTTTCCATTAAATTTTAAAAGAGTTTGTTTCACAAATGAAACAAACTCTTTTTTTAATACTAAGGGATATTAAATATATGAATAGATTGATCTTTATAAGTTTGGTAACTTGGTTGGTCAGATTTTGCTTTATCCGATGCACATACTACTTGCGTGCTACTAATCCATGAAACACCTTCCACATTGGCATAAATAACATAACTACCTGCGCCAACATTACCCGATTGATCACCTGTTGGGAAATCATAAACTACACCTTCATCAACAAAACTCCAGGTTGTGCTGCTTAATTGACCAATCCATAATTTTGAAGATTCTTGCGAAACAACAGCAACGTGAAGATCACTGCTGATATCTATATCGGCAAAATCTGTCATGCCGGTATTAGATGGCATATTGAATGTGGTTACAAGATCCCAGTTATTACCGTCTTGTTTCATTACTACAATAATTCCAGACGATTCACATAAACCTAATAAATAATCATCATTTGTTCTTCTTATCCATGTAAGTCCTTCAAAACCTTTATTAGAAAGACTCGATGGAAATGAATAAGGTGCCCATGCGGTATTTTGCAAATTCATATTTTCATCGTACTCATATATTTTAGGTGAATAAGCACCATTGTGAGATTCATTTTCATCAACTACATAATAATTTGGAGTACTATAACTGTCATAAGTAATTCCTTCAAAATTTGAATTACCAGAACCGCTGCTTAACAGTGAATTCTGTGAACTATTTATTGGAAGTGTATTTTTAATTTTTCCGATTTTATATCGGTTATCGAACACAGCATAAAAATAACTGCCTTGAACTTTTACACCACTACCTTCAAAATCATCTGTATGATCATAGCCTGGAAATAGTTTGTAAAATTTAGCTTCTGCAATTGGCGCTGCAAGAGATCCTCCGGTTCTGGCGCTATACTTTTGAGGGGTGCTTGATGGCGCATTTGTGAGAGAACTTGTTGGTTGCGCTGTTTCCTTTTTACAGGATAAAACGATTATACTCATGAATATAATCGCAAGTAAGTTTTGGTTTTTCATAATGAGGGTTTTGCTGCAAATTTAAATCCATCAAATTATCTTAAGTTAAAATGTAAATGAAATTGGGGTTAAATTAAAACTTCGTGAGTTAAGTAAATGTTCGATATGCTTTACAAAAGTGTGTGGCGAATTTTTGTAAATTCATAAAGCTTGGTTATATTTAAATTATTTTGGAGCAAGTATATTAGCAATGATGCTAGGAAAAAGGGTTATGAACAAATTTAAATCTGATTTAAAAATTATTGGCGTAAACCCATTTGTATTTGTGCCTGAAAAAATATTAGCAAACATTTTTGAGCAAGCGGGTAAGAACAAAGGTGCCATACCGATAAGAGGAACAATTAACGGAAGTATTTACAAACAGACATTAGTAAAATTTCGCAGCGATTGGCGTCTTTATATAAATATGATGATGCTGAAAAATTCACCCAAGCGAATTGGCGAAATAATAGAGCTTACTATCGAATTTGACCCATCTGACAGAAGCATAAAACCGCATCCTAAATTTGTAAAAGCACTTACCAAAAATAAAAAAGCCAAAATCATCTTTGAAAATTTGCGTCCCTCATTGAAACATGAAATCGTACGATACATTGCCAACTTAAAAACAGAAGAAAGTATAGATAGGAACGTTTCGAAAGCCATCACTTTCTTATTAGGAAAAACTAGATTTGTTGGTAGAGACAAGCCATAATTATATCGGTTACATTTAAATAGAATAACGTGGATACCATTATAGATGAATTATGGAATTAATTTTATTTGTTGTCGCTAAAGCTTTGTACCTTTATAAATATTTATCGATCAACCATGATAACTAACTTTATTCTATTCTTTGCACTATTTATGTTAATGCTCGTTACAGGCATATTTTGGGGACCATGGTTTTCTCTTCATCGGTCATTGAAAGTTTTCAATATTGAAGAATTTATTCATATTGTAAAAACTCTGGCAGGAAATTTAGCAGTTCCTATGAGAATCATAATGCCTTTGTGCATTTTTTTGATGCTGTTATCTGTTTGGTTTTTTCCACAAAAAAACTCAGTGGCGTTTTATTTAAACTTAGTGGCATTTTGTCTCACAGTTATTTCCTTGATCATTACAATTGTGGTTGAAGTTCCAATTGTAAACCAAATTAAAGAATGGACAACATCAACTTTTCCTTCTAACTGGGAAACAATTCGCGATCGTTGGGTTAAATTCCACGTCGTAAGAACATTTGCAGCTATTATAAGTTTCGCTTGTTTTTCTGCTTCAATTTTATTTCAAAACTAAAATATAAAAATATGTTAGGACTAACTACACTCGGAATAATTCATACAGCAATAAGTTTAGTTGCACTTGCAACGGGAGCAATTGCATTAATTCGCGATAAAAAAATAGAATACTCAAACTTGGTTGGTAAAATTTATGTTTTTGCAACTGCTTTTACTTGTTTAACGGCTTTTGGGATTTACCAACATGGTGGTTTCGGCCCTGGACATGCATTAAGTATTATAACTTTATTAGTATTGAGTATCGCTTTAATAGGAGAAAAAGAAAGTAAGCCATTTGGTAAACTTTCACCATATATTAAAACTGTTGGCTATACTCTGACTTTCTTTTTCCATTTGGTTCCGGGTATAACAGAAACTGCAACTCGTTTGCCAATAGGTTCCCCTATGGCTTCCGGACCAGATGATCCACATATTCAAATGGCAATTGGAGTTTGCTTTTTATTATTTTTGATTGGCGCAACATTACAAGTTCGGAAATTGCGAAAAGGAATTTAAACAACACAATTGCTGTCATTTAAATTCCTTTTTCCATAAAAAATATTCTACTTCTCTACAAATTTCATTAACGAAGTTCCAATAATTTGAGTCCAACCCATTACAAAATTGTTCTTCGCAAAACTTGGATTGTCTTGCGGGAAGGTTTCTAAACCTTCATGCGTTAATTTTAGTTTTGTTTTGTTTCCATCTTTAAAAAGTTCAAACGTCACAATCGAATTTCCTGGATAGCCATCATAACGCCAACTGTAACTTAACTTCTTTCCCGCAATAACTTCTGTAATTTTACAAAGGTGTAAAAACTGCTTTTCATTATTATCACCTGCTTTAAATTGAAACTCAAAACCAATTTCGGGTTTAAATTCTTTGAGATCAAAATACCAAAGTTTCATTTGGCTTTTATCACTTATAGCTTGCCAAACTTTTTCAATTGGCGCGTTATAAATTCTTTCTATGACAAATGGTTCGTTTTTCATGCTTCCAATATTTTATTTTACTGTTGCAAGGTATTCTTCTAACTGATCAAATGTTCCTTTGAAGCCTTGGTTCATTGATTCGAATGCACCATAGAATGTTGCTTTTTCTTCATCAGTAGCATTAATTGGTCCGCCGGAAATTTTCATGGTTGTTTTACCATTCTCTTCTGAAAGTGTAACAGTATTTAATGTTTCCAAAGGCCATGTTTGGCTCATAGGATGACGCGTAACGCCACCATTTTCATCAGAGAACGAAACAACAAAAACAATTTTTGTCTTCGGAACAATTTCTTTGTAAATAAATTTTCCCCACATTTTATGTCCGTCAGGTGTTGCCATACCATAGTGAAAAATTCCACCAACTCTAAAATCGAGTTTAGCATCTAACATAGTAAGACCTTTTGGTCCCCACCATTTCACTAAGTGTTCTTTCTCAGTATAAACTTTCCATACGAGATCGAGGGGCGCATTAAAAACACGCATAATTTCAAATTCTTTTTTTTCTTTTTCCATGTTTTTTATTTTTTAATTTGCTTGCTTTAGATTTAGCAGGCAGGGTTTGTATTTCGTAAAGATATTTTTCGAGAGCATCTAGTTTTTCTGTCCAAAATTTTTTGTATTGTTCAACCCAATCAGAAACTTCATTTAATTTATCAAGTTTGGCTTCGCAAAATCTTTCCCTGCCTTGTTTTTTGATAATGATGAGTCCGCATTCAGTTAAAATTTTAATGTGTTGCGATATGGCCGGCCGACTTACATCAAAATTACCGGCAACAGAATTTAAATTGAGAGATTGGTGCGCAATGAGATTGATAATCTCTCGTCGTGTAGGATCAGCTATTGCTTGAAAAACATCTCTTCTCATTTCTTAAAATTATGTAAGCATTCGGTTACAAATATATATGTAAGTATTCACTTACGCAAATTTTTCAAAAATTATTTATTTCAGATTGATTTTTAAGGAATTAAACTATTTTAGATTCTTTATAAAAAAACGGGCTAACAATTGTGTTAGTTTAAAATTTTGTAGTAATTTGAGATAGTATATGCTAAAAGCTTCTTATTATTTAAATACTGACGTTGTTTTTCTTGCCAAAGATCTTATTGGCAAAACACTTTGTACGCGCATAAACAATAAATTGACTTGCGGTATAATAACAGAAACGGAAGCATACGTTGGTATTATTGATAAAGCATCACATGCTTATGGAGGCAGAAGGACAAAAAGAACTGAAACCATGTTCAGCAAAGGTGGTGTAAGTTATGTTTATTTATGCTACGGCATCCACAGGCTTTTTAATATAGTTACAAATACTAAAGATATCCCTCACGCAATATTGATACGTGCTATTTATCCTACTAAAGGCATTGAAGAAATTATAAAACGACGCGGCTTAAAATTTTCTAATAATTTATGTGTAGGTCCTGGTAAAGTGTCTCAGGCTTTGGGAATAGATCTAATTCATAATAATTTATCTTTAACGGGAAAAGAAATTTGGATACAGGACGATCACATAAAAATAAAGGAAAGCGATATAAAAACTGGTCCACGTATAGGGGTTGATTATGCAGGCGAAGATGCTAAGTTACCTTATCGTTTCTGGACTACGAATTATAACTTTAAAATTAATATTCAAAAATAATAGCGGTTAATTTATTTGATAAAAAAGAATATGATCAAAATGAAAGTGAAACTATATTTTCTACTCTCTATATTAATTTCTATTATTTCATGCAGAGGACAAAACAGCGTTTCGAGTTTGAAAGATAAAAATGGAAACATTTGGTTTACTGTTTCAGATCAGGGCGTGTACCGTTATGATGGTAAATCTTTTGTCAATTTTACAAAAGAAAGTTATAGCTTAAACATTAATGTATCTTCTTGTATTTATGAAGATAAAATCGGAAATATTTGGTTTAAAACGAATAGAGGTTTATGTTATTATGACGGTAAAAAATTTACTGACTTTCAAATTCCTTTTCCTCCCAGCAGCATTGTTGGTGATGAGAAATATTCGCTCTTATTACGAAGCCCCATTCAGGTTTGTGAAATTTTGCAAGACAAAAATGGAAAATTTTGGTTTCTCACAATGGATCATGGGGTCTATCGTTATAATGGCAGTCTTAGTGATTCGGCCAGAAACGAAAAATCTTTTTCCAACTTTTTATTAGATGAAACTCCGAATTGCATTTTAGAAAGTAAGAACGGGGATATTTATATCGGCTCCTGGCGTGGTGGTGGTGTATACCGTTATGATGGAAAACCCCAGCCTACCGGACAGGTCGGGTTTATAAACCTCAAAGGGTTTCACGACGGTATGATTGCTTGCATGTTAGAAGATAAAGTTGGGAATATTTGGGTCGGTACCAGAAACCATGGCATAGATCGTTACGACGGAAAATCAATTACCAATTTTTGGGAAAAGGATGGTTTGATGACCAGAGGCATTGGGTGTGTTTTAGAAGACTCAAAAGGAAATATATGGTTAGGTAATGATGTTGTGGAAAAGTTTAAAAGAGGAGATGCATTTTATTACGATGGAAAATCCTTTATGAATATCACTGCGAAGGCAAGCCTTACAATGGTTGAAGGGTTTGTTTATGGCGTATGGAGTATTATAGAAGATAAGGTCGGTAACATTTGGATTGGATCAAAAAACGGCCTTTTGCTTTGTTATGATCCTTTGGCTGCATCTAGGCCAGGCGGAAAATCCTTTACCAATTTTTCTGAGAAACTTTCTAAGTGATGTCTTATATCCACCTTTTTAAAAGGATACTAAGTCCAAAACAGTTAACCCAAATTAGGGTCAATGAAAAAAGAACACTTATATTACTTGTTTTATAGCTACAGCAATACGTAAAATTAGAAATAATCATCGATATTAATCATCCCGACAAATAAAATTTTATTGAAACCTATATTATCCGCAAACTTTATATTAGATTAGGTAATTCAAATCGAAAACAGGAATCGTGATTAAACAAAAAAATATTACTTATTTATTTTACCTTTTATTTAGCTTGTCTTCACTTTACATTAAAAGTCAAAGTAAATTAATTGATTCGCTTAATTATCTCATCAAACAATCCAAAGAAGATACTAGTCAGGTTTTATTATTGAATGCCTTATCTTCTGAACTCGGAAATATTTCTGAAACATCAAAAGCAATTATAACAGTGCGCAAATCTATTTCGCTTTCACAACGCTTAAATTATAAAAAGGGGTTTGCTAATGCATGTAAGACATTAGGTTCAATTTATTTAAACATAAATGATTTACCAAAAGCTCTTGATTTTTTATATAAGAGTTTAAAAGCTTTTGAAAACATTAACGACAAAACAGGCATCGCCGCAAACTATAATAATATTGGACTTGCATACTATTATCAAAGAGATTTTGATAATGCATTAGTATTTTATCTTAAAAGTCTCACATTAAAAGAAGCATTAAACGACAAGAAAGGTATCGCCAATAGTTACACAAATTTAAGTTCCATTTATATTCATAAAGGAGATTATTTTAAAGCATTAGATCTTTTGTATAAAGGCTTAAAAATAAAAAAAGAAATAAAAAACAAGCGTGGTATTTGTACGTCGAGTGGTGCAATTAGCGGTTTTTTTATAGACATATTTGATAAGTCGGATAGTATTAAAGAATTAGTTATTCCTGCTTTGAATAATGTATGGCAAATACAAAATACTCAAAAAATTAATTTAAAAAATATAAACCAACTATTATTAGACAGTGCATTTGAGATTGAAAAGAGAACATTAGTTCTTGCTCAAGATATAGGTGATAAGATTCAGGTAGCATATTGCTTAAAAGGGATGGCGTATGTTTACGAACGAGAAAAAAAATACAAAGAAGCCATTACATATTTTTTAAAGTCAGCCAAAATTAGTGACAGCATAAAAGCAAAACTACTCTATGGATCAACAGCCAGTTCTTTATACGAATGTTATGTAAAATTAGGTTCCTACAAAGAAGCTTTTAATTGGCTCTTAATATATAAAACTATTAGTGATACAGCAAACAGTCAGGAAAACAAAAAAGCAGCAATGAAACAAGGAATAGAATTTGAATATGAAAAACAAAAAGCATTAGATTTAAAAGATCATGAAAAACAAATGGAAGTTTCGGTTGAAAAAGAAAAAAAACAAAAGGTTATCAGTTATTGTATTGCAGTCGGATTAATTTTAGCATTACTTCTTTCTCTCTTTATTATTAATAGATTACGTATAACAAGAAAACAAAAAGGAATTATTGAACTTCAAAAAAAATTGGTTGAAGAAAAACAGAAAGAAGTATTTGAAAGTATTACTTATGCTAAAAGATTACAAGAAGCGATTTTACCACCACAGGATTTTATTAATAAATATATTCCACATAATTTTGTATTATACAAACCCAAAGATATTGTAGCAGGCGATTTTTATTGGGCAGAAAAAATTAATAATCTTTTTTTTATTGCTGCTGCAGATAGCACCGGTCATGGCGTACCCGGCGCCATGGTATCGGTTGTTTGCAGTAATGCATTAAATAGATCAGTTAAAGAATTTCGTTTAACAGAAACAGGAAAGATCCTTGATAAAACAAGAGAGCTCGTTTTAGAAACCTTCGAGAAAAGCACTAGTGATGTAAAAGATGGAATGGATATCTCATTACTTTGCATTGATCTTAAAACCAAAAATATATTTTGGAGTGGTGCTAATAATTCTCTGTTGTACATAACAAATTTTGTCAGTTCGAGCACTTCGACTGCGCTCAGTACAGGCTCAGTCGAGAACAACGAACTCAAAGAAATTAAAGCAGACAAACAACCTATTGGCAAAACCGATAATCCAAAACCATTTACAACTCATAAAATACCGTATGAGGAAAATACCACTTTTTATTTGTTCACTGATGGCTTTGCAGATCAATTTGGCGGACCAAATGGGAAAAAATTTAAATACAAACAAATAAAAGAAATTTTGTTGGCTAATTTTATGCTGACGCCAAACGAACAGAAACTACAATTGAATATTTTATTTGAAAAGTGGAAAGGAAGCCTTGAACAAATTGATGATGTTTGTATTATTGGTTTAAGAATCTAACCAAAAAAAATAAATTTTAGTAATTACATTGGGTTTGCGCATTTTCATTCTATTTCGAAGGCAAGGTAAAACTAAAAACAGCTCCTTTATTCAATTCTGCTTCAACCCAAATTCTTCCACCATGTTTATTTATAATTCTTTGAACAATAGCTAAGCCTACTCCCGTTCCTTCAAACTCTTCAGAGGTATGAAGTCGTTGAAACACGCCGAACAATTTATTTGCATATTTCATTTCAAAACCAACCCCATTGTCCTTTATAGAATAAACAGGCTCATCGTTTATTATTTGTGAAGTTATTTCTACAACAGGCTTATTACTCTTCGAAGAATATTTTATTGCATTGGAAACTAAATTAAAAGCAACTTGATTAATAAGCGAATAATCTCCAATTGTAGGATGTAATGTGCCAATTTTAATTTCCGAATTATGCTTTATCGTTTTATTTATATCAATAATCACTCCTTCAATAAGATCGTTCATATTAATATTCCCTTTTTGCAGTGCCTTCCTTCCCAATTTTGAAAATGCCAAAAGATTATCAATCAAATCGCTCATTTTTTTTGTATTGTAACGCACATTTGAAAGTAATCTCTTTCCCTCTTCATTAAGAAACTCATCATGATCTTCCATTAACATTTTGGTGTACCCATCTACTCCGCGTAAAGGAGCCCTCAAATCATGTGATATTGAATAAGAAAAAGACTCCAATTCTTTATTTGTAGATTCGAGTTGTACTACATTATTTTGTAAATTAAAATTTAGTTCTTTTATTTTCTCATCCGCAATTTTCCGTTCAGTAATATCTCTTTCCGTAATTGCCACGGCCTTTTTTTCATCCCCAGCGCTTAAAATAAGTGAAGCTGAAAATAGAACGTCAATTAATTTGCCGTGCTTGGTTATTCTTTTTGTTTCAATATCGTGTAATTTTTCTCCCGAAAATACTTTGGCAATATATTCTTCTGTTTCTGCAAGATTATATTCAGGTATAATATTCCACACGTTCATTTTTACTGCCTCTTTTTCTGAGTATCCATAAATTTCTTCGGCACCTTCATTCCAGGATATTATTTTGCCTTCGTCGTTATGAATATAAATAGCATCGTTTGATTGTTTAACCACTGTAGCAAGATAATTTCTTATTCTTTCAACCTGTTTAATTTCGGTAATGTCTCTTGCATTTACAAACCACATACCATACTTCACTACTACATTCCAATGCAGCCATTTAATACTTCTGTTTTTGCAATAAATACGTGTCTCAAAAGATAAACGGTCTTTAGCTTGCTTGCTCAATTTCTGAATAACTGTTCTATCTTCATTGCTCAGGAAAAATGTGAGAGAAGTTTCTTTTGCTTCATCTATACTATAACCTAAAATTGTAGTAAAGGCATTATTAATTTCTTCTATTTTAAAAGTGGTTCCATTTATTATTCCGATAATATCTGCCGAATTGTTTATCAGTAATTCTGATTTTTCGAGCGAAAGATTTTTTTGAATCAATTCCTTTTTCTGCAATTGAACTTTTAAAAGAACGGCAACTTTAGCTTTTGCAACTTCCGGATCAAGTGGTTTAAAGAGATAGTCAACTGCGCCTTCTTCAAAACCTTTCATTATAAATTTATGTTCTTTTCTTTCTGCAGAAGCAAATATGATTGGAATATCTTTTGTTCTTTTGTTTGATTTCAAAATTTTTGCCACTTCAAAGCCGTCCATGTCGGGCATTTGAACATCTAATACAATCAAATCAATATCTCTATTCAACGTAATCTTAAGAGCATCCTTTCCATTTGAAGCATTTAGTAAAACACGTTCTTCATTTTCCAATAAACTTTCAAGAGCTATTAAATTAGCTGAATTGTCATCTACTATTAATATTGTTGCTTTTTCCTTCTTCTTCATTCCTAATCTGTAATTTTTAATAAAAATTTCTGGATCTTTGGCAATGTTAAAATATGATTAACTGCTTTCGTGTTTATTGCCGCAATTGGCATAATGCAGCATTTGGCTTCATCCGGATCTTGCACAATAACCAATCCATTATTTTTGTAAATTGCTTGAACTCCTTGTGATCCGTCATTATTAGCGCCTGTAAGAATTATTCCGATCAATTTTTCTTTATAAACACTGGCAGCGGATTCAAACAAAACATTTATTGAAGGTCTGCTAAAACTATCCAGTTCATCTACAGTTAAAGAAAATGTTTTATTATTTTCAATAAGCAGATGATAATCGGGCGGCGCAATGTAAACAACTCCGTTTTCAATTTCCTCTTTTTCATCCGCTTGCTTAACTTTTACTTTGGTTTTAATTTGCAAAATCTCTTCTAATAAATCTCTCGGTGTTTTTGATCTATGTTGAACGATGATAATAGGTAATGGATAGTTAGCAGGAATTTCTTCCAACAATGTTGAAATCGCATGCAATCCCCCAATAGAAGTGCCAATTACTATTGCCTCGTATTTTTTATTTTGAATCACTTATTTTTTTAATGAATATTTTTTCTCTTTTATCTATTTCCTCAAACTCTTTTCTTTTATCCGAAAACAACAACGATTCTTTACTGCCTAAACCAAGAAATCCGAACGGGCACAAACTTTCATGAAAAAGATTAATGACTTTGTTTTGCAACTGCTGATTAAAATAAATTAAAACGTTTCTGCAAATTATTAATTGAAATTCATTAAAAGATTTATCAACGGCCAGATTATGAGGAGAAAACACAATATTTTGCTTCAATGATTTATCAAACATTACAGAATTATATTTCGACTTATAATATTCAGAAAACGATTCAATACCACCAGATTTTTGGTAATTAGCAATATGAGATTTCATGTTTTCAACTGCATATACTCCTTCTTTAGCAATTTGTAAAGATTTTTGATTTATATCTGTAGCATATATAACTGAACGATTTAATAAACCTTCTTCTTTTAAAAGTATAGCAATTGAATAAATCTCCTCTCCTGTTGCACAACCAGCAATCCAAATTTTTATGAAAGGGTAAGTTGCTAAACGTTTCATCACATTTTCTCGCAGACTTTTATAAAAAATTGGGTCCCGAAACATTTCTGTTACTGTTACTGACATTGTTTGCACGAGTTCCTCAAATAATTTCTCGTCTGCAAAAATCATTTTGCCCAAATCAGTTAATGCTTCTATTTTTTTGGAATTCATAAAATGAAGAACTCTTCTTTTTACTGATGCTTCTGCATAATCAGTAAAATCATAACCATACACATAGCGTATGGATTCCAGCATTTCCTTTAATTCTTTAGTGTCGAAATTCATTTTTATAAAATCCATTTATTTATTATGTCCATGAGAGATGCCAAATCAATTGGTTTTGAAACATAATCCCAAGCACCACTTTCGATACATTTTTCCTTGTCGCCTTTCATAGCTCTTGCAGTAACTGCAATTACAGGTATTCGTTTTAAAAGATCATTTGCTTTTAAAAATGAAAGGGTTTCATACCCATCCATAACCGGCATCATCATATCCAAAAGAATAATAGCAACATCAGTTTCCCTTTTTAATATTTGAATAGCATCTTCTCCATTTCTGGCTTCAATTATTATCATTTCAAAAGTCTCTAAATAACTCTTTAGAGCAAATGTGTTTCTCTCTTCATCATCTACAATTAAAACCTTTTTCTTTTTCAATTTATTCATAAATATTGTATCAACGATATAACCAAACCCGCATGAGCGATATTAATTGTTCTATATTCACAGGTTTAGCAACGTAATCAGACATACCTGCATCCAAACATTTTTCCCTGTCACCTTTCATTGCCTTAGCTGTTAACGCGATTATCGGAATTTTTTCAAATTTTACACTCTTCCTTATTTCCTTTGTTGCCTCATATCCATCCATTTCAGGCATCATGATATCCATCAAAATCATTTCGATAGATGGATTCTCTTTCAACATTTTTATTGCTACTTTTCCATTTTCAGCTGTAATACATTTCATTCCTTCTTCTTCGAGGGCGTTTGTGAGCGAATAAATATTACGGATATCATCATCAACAACAAGTACTTTTTTATTTCTAAGAACTTCATCTGTTTTGTGAAGCTGGCGAATTATGTTTTGTTTTTCTTTTGGTAATCGAGCTTCAACTCTATGAAGAAATAACATGGTTTCGTCTAATAATCTTTCCTGGGAATCAGCAGTTTTCAAAACAACCGTATCGGCAAATTTCATAATGCGACTGTTTTCATCCTTTGATAAATCTCTTCCTGTATAAACAATAATGGGTACTTTTTTTAATTTGATATGTGATTTTATTTTTTCAAGAAGATCAAATCCCGACATATCCGGTAAACCTAAATCAACAATTACACAATCAAAATTATCATTGGTTAACATGTCAAATGCTTCCTTACCCGAATAAGCGGAAAAGCTCTTTACATCTCCATTTCCAATAAGTTCACGAATAGCTTTATTTTGAGTTTCGTTATCCTCAACTATAAGTAGTTTTTTAAGTTTTTTGTTTATGAAATCTTCTATTTTATCAAATGTATTTTTTAAATCATCTCTGTTGATTGGTTTTCTTATGAAATCGAATGCACCTAATTCCATTCCTTCTTTTCGTTTGTCATAACCAGAAATAATTTGAACTGGTATATGTCGCAAATCCGGATCATTTTTTAAATGCTTCAAAACATCTGCACCATCCATTATCGGTAATTTCATATCTAATATGATGGCATCAGGTTTATAATACCTCGCATAACTTAAACCCAAATTTCCCTGGCCTGCAATTATGCCTTTGTAATTTCTTTCACGCACAAAATCAAGAATTATTTTAGAGAAATCTTCGTCATCTTCCATGATGAGAATACTTTTATCATTTTCAGTAATATTATTTCTATCATCAATTGAATCTATTTCAACAGGCTTTCTTTTTTCTGCTCGTTCTTTACTTAACGTTTGACTTTTCTTTTCCTTTATTTCTACTTTTCTTTCTAATGGAAGCATGAGAGATGCATCAAATTTGATTGGTAAGTAAAGTGAAAATGTACTTCCTTTTCCTTCTTCACTTTGTAAATGTATTTCACCACCTAAAGCAGTAGCAAGTTCTCTACTAATGGAAAGACCTAATCCTGTTCCACCATATTTTCTTTTGGTTGAGCCATCTGCTTGCTGAAACGCTTCAAAAATAATTCCTTGTTTATCTAACGAAATACCAATACCTGTATCAGTAACTTCAAATAAAATAACATCCGGCGTAGCTTGAAGTCGTTTATTTTTGAATGAAACATTTTGCTTGGCTTTTCCTATACTGAGTGTTACTTTTCCATTCTTTCCCGTAAACTTAAAAGCATTGGAAAGTAAATTCCTTAATATTTGATCTAATCTTTGTTTGTCGGTTACAAATGACCTCAATTCGTTTTCGTTAAAATCAATCTTAAAATCAATTGATTTGCTTTTTGCTAATTCTGAAAACATCGAATTAATATCGCTGTTAACCTGGCTCACCAAGACTTCGCTTATGTCCAATTCCATTTTTCCCGATTCCACTTTCGAGAGATCAAGTATTTCGTTTATCAAACTAAGTAAATCAGTTCCCGAATTGTAAATGTTTCTCGAAAACTCAACCTCTTTATCACCTAATAATTTATTTTTATTTTCAGAAAGTAATTGAGATAAAATAAGTATGCTATTAAGTGGTGTGCGAAGTTCATGAGACATGTTAGCAAGGAACTCGGATTTATATTTACTGGTTACTTCTAATTCTCTTGCCTTGGTTTCAATATCCATTTTGGCGTTTTCCAATTTTTCTTTTTGATCTTCAAGCAGATTAGCCTTTTCTTCAAGCTCTTCGTTTGTTTGTTGTAATTCTTCTTGTTGCGCTTTTAATTCGGCTTCCGATTTCTCCAACAAGCCTGTTTTTTCCTGTAATTCTTCATTCGATTGCCTTAACTCTTCTTGTTGCGTTTCTAATTCTTCAGCTTGTCTTTGTGTTTCTTCTAAAAGTTCTTTTAATTTAGTACGCGATTGTGCAGCATTAAATATGATTGCTAAGTTTTCTGCTACCATATTTAGAAATTGCATATCCAAGTCAGAAAACTCTCTTATAGCACCAATTTCCATGACACCTTTTAAAGAATTATCTTGTAATAAAGGAATGATGATAATGTTTTTAGGAGAAGTATTTCCTAATCCCGAATTAATTTTAATATAGTCATCCGGTATTTCAGAAAAAACAATGGTCTTTTTTTCCTGAGCCGCTTGTCCAACTAATCCTTCTCCAAGCTTTATAATATTTGTGTTCTGTTTTCTGAAATGGTAGGCATAACTTCCCGAAAGATTTAACTGACCATTTTCATATAAATAAATTGCACCTATTTGTGCATTTAAATAAGTACACAATTGATCAATTACCGCTTGGGCTAATTCTCCTTCAACTCTTTCGCCTCTTGTTTTTTCATTTAATTCAAAGCTGCCTGATAACATCCAGTTTTTGTTGGCACTTTCCTGTTCGGCTTTTTTGAGCGCACGCAGGTTAGTATTTATTATGAAATATACAGTTATGAGAACAAGCAAAATAACTAAAAGCAATATAATGAAGATGCTGTTAAAATTTCGCGCATCTTCTTCACTTGCTTTCTCTCTTTCATTCAATAGATCTTGTTCAATGCGTTTACATTTTGCAACTATTCTTCTGATTTCATCCTGAAATTGTTTGTCTTTACCACTAATCACCAATTTAATAGCTTCATCAAAATTTCTTTTCCGCCCTTCAACCATTTCTTTACGGTAATAATTAGACTTGTCAACTACCTTACTTAGCTCTTCAATATTTTTTTGCTGATTAACATTGTCTTCTGTCAACTTTTGTACTCTTTCAAGGTGGTCATTCAAATTTTTTATTCCCCAATAATAAGGTTCCAGAAAAGAATCATTTCCACTTATAACAAATCCTCGAGTACCTGTTTCAATATCAATGCTTGAAACTAATACCTGATCAAATTCATACAATACTTCGTGTGTGTGATTAACCCACTTACTGGTATCTACAAATTTTTCACTATTTCTAAATGAAAAAATGGCGACCCCTATTAGAATTATAGTACAGGCTATAAAACCACTTAGAATTTTTTGACTTAACGACAATTTCATATATGTAAAGATTAATTAGAGTAAAAAAGTAGGCTTTTTAGAATAAAAAAGTATTACAAAATTCATCGAATTCTTACATATGTAAGATTTTAGTCACTTTTGTAAGTTATCTAAATTAACTTGTTAAATAAAGCGATATGTCTCTTTAGATCCTTCCCTCATTGCGGAATCGAAGCAGGCCATATGTCCAAAATAAAGTCAATTTAATATTACTTTCTTTCTATTAATCTTACATATGTATGTAAATCAATTAATATGAATTTTATCTTGGTTTCTTGTAGTCTACCTTTGACTTATAAAATCAAATGAAAATGAAAAAAACAATTAAACATTTAATTACAGGGATAGTTATCCTGGTATTATCATCGGGTTCAATAAAAGCAAGCAAACAAGACACAACAGATTTCATTGTGAATGGAATCATCCTTAAGACCAATAAAAAACTTGATTCAAAATGTAAAGTGGAATTATTCTACGAAAATAAGTTGGTTGATGAATCTATAATTAAATTAAATAAACCATTTGAATACAAATTAAAAAGAAATGTATGGTATACATTAAGAGTTACAAAAGAAGGCTTCTTACCATTATCAATTAGTTTTAATACAGAGCTTGAAAATAATACTTCACTAAAAAATAACTTATTTAGTTTTGAAACTGCCTTGATTGATTTAGAAGATGCAAAATTAATGAATGATGATTTAATTGACTTTCCGGTAGGACATGTGGCCTACAATAAAGAAACTCACAAATTTGAAGCGAGAGACATATATACTGATAATTACTTAAGTGGATTATACAAAAATTCTGTTTCTAACGCAGACATCGTAAAAGAATATGTTACAAGAAATAAAATAAATGATAATGCTTGCTAATTCACCTTCAATTTTTGTAATTATTATTAGTTCGAATAAAATCCAATGAAAAAATATATTGCATTCAATAATTTCAAATCAGGTTCTTATATAAACAAATACTATTGGTTTAGTTTCTTTCTTTTAATAACCATTATTTTTCAACCTTTCAGATGCAATGCTCAAATAAAACCAATTTCAAATAATGGTTTTGGTTTAACACTCGATACTTATGTTTCCGGGAATGCCCACGGCACCATGTATTCCGGCCTATTAAATTATAGGATCAATAGAAGTGTTATAAGCCTCGGCCCTAGTATTCAAAAACGTTATATGAAAATTGGTGGAGGAAAACTCACCTATTCTTATTTATTGAATGCGCCAAAAACTAAAAAACGATATTCTTTCCACACAAATAAAAACAAGAGAAACATTAACAAATACATTGATGAAGAATTAGACGATGAGGAAGAAATATTTACTGACGATGGATTTCAAATAAAGTTCTATAGTTATTTTCAATACTTAAATAATTTACCTCTTTCTTACGATGCCCAAAAATTAGAGAGTTTTGTAAACAGAGTTGAAAATCAAAACTGGAATTCAACAACATTATCTACTGTAGAAGGAGGTTTGGGGTTTGAATTGAATATAAGGATTACTCGTAATTTGTATTGGAGGAATTTTATTGCAGCTTCTGTATTTTATCATACAAAATACGTTACTAATATGCAACATGAGCAATACTCACCTGCTTTAACAATAGGAACTAGCTTAAATATTCCAAATTTTAAATAAATTAAAGGGAGAAATAATGTTTTTCACAACTTAATCTTTTACTTATTCCTGTCACTTTAATACTTCGTTAAAACAAGAGTTTTATCAAGGAAGATTTCGTGCAACATAGTAATTCATTAATCGGATATAGATTACTTCTCGTCGAATTACTAAACCAAATAATAGAATGAAACGTAAGTATGTACATGCAAGACGCTATTCTAAAAGAAGATCTTATCAATTTTATATTGAATCATGCTAAAGATCGTTCAGCAGATAATTTAATGAATCTTGATATTACGTCATTGGTAATGATAAAATCTCAATTGGAAATTGACAGTTTTAAAAACTCTAAGGCAAAAGAGTAATATTTAATTTGTCGGTTTTAAATTGCTATTGTTTTCAGCCATTTCAAAGCATCTTCTTTGGTATCGAAAATCTCAACTGGCATAAGGGTATTTAAAGTGCTTTTAAAAAATTTAGTAGTTATCGTATTTCCTAATGATGAATTGTATTGAGCAACGGCAATACGATTAGAAACAACCTCCTTTGATGACGCATATAACCAGGCATCTTTTTCAATTGGATAATAGTTTTTAGCATCAACCAGGGCAAAGTATTTTTTAGAACCTAATAAATCATTTATTTTTTCATAATGTTCCTGCGCATTTTTTAAATTCATTTCAGCCCCTTCAAGAATTTTAATATGCAATATTCGTTCTTCCTCGTTAAAGTCTATTTCGGCAATTGAAGTACGGTGTGTTTTCATAAAAACGAAAAGTATAAAGATTATTGAATATTAAGTTTGTGACGAGCCAATTAATATGAACCGAAGAATGTTTGAAATATTACCTCCAATTTCTTGCCAATTAAAGAAAGATAATAATATCCGGCATTTATTGAATTTTCTTGACTTATTAAGCAGCAATACAATATCCCCCATTTTTATTTTGAAGTGGGCAAATACTGTTTTTTATCGTAGAATATCCCCTTTTATATGGGAGAATATCAATTATTCTATTATTTATTGTTACTACTTCAACAAAAAAGCCATTTAAATAATATACACAAACAATGCTTTCTTTGTCTCTATAATTCTCTAAGAAAAGTGCATAATTTTTTATCATCTCTTCTTTTTCTTTAGGATTTAACCTAGCGTATTCATGAATTTTCATAGTCAAAATATTATGATACAAATATCCCCCACAATTTCACCGCAAACAAACCAATTTTAAAGTTATAATTACATATGTAAGATTTAAGCTAACAAAGTTAGATCTAAATGTTTTTAAGATGTCCACAGAAGATAGCATTTATAAAGAAATTCATTTCTCCTATGCTGCATTTGGTATATCAATTAAGTTTTCCACTTCATTTCTCATGAACAAAAGTGTGAACACTGTAATTTCTAATGGATATTACCCTTTTCAGAACTAATTACTTTTTTATATACAAAAGATGTTAGTTCTCTTGTTCGTTTATCGAGAGATTGCGCCGATAGTCGTAAAAAACGAATCATTTTTTTAAGCTCAATCATTGAATAGGGTGTTTTTAAAAGTAAATCAGTTAATCCAAGAATATTAACAATAGGCTGTCTCATCCTATGAGATATACTGAACATTATTTTGTCAAGACAAATTGCATGTTCTTTTGTGGACACTTTACTTTTGTTTAATAGCTTATTGGCAAGTAATAATTCTGCCGTTTTTGTTTCTTGAATTTGGAATGGGGTCATTTCATAATAGATTAAATGAATTAAAGAAAGGTCGCATTTCATTAAAGTAAAGTTGGAGTAATAAAATCAAAAAACTTATGCAATTAAATAGAATAGTTACAAAATTCACTTCAGCTTCTAGTATAAGAATATATGGTCTTATGTTTAACTACCACAAAAAAAGACGATTTAAATATACTAAGCAGACTTGCAGACGCAAATAAATGTAAAATCTGTTTTGAATCGCATTATATAAGTACTCTTACTGTATCATTTTGAATAATTCTATATATCTTATAGTAATAATGTTCTTCCGATTTAACACTATATATGTACAAGAAAGGATTTTGGGCCCCTTGAATTCATAGTATTCAAGCTAATTATGGTACTTAATTATCTTTTTTCTTACATATGTAAGCATAACATAAACAAAGGATTTTATTTCGTTTTGAAGTGGCATACCTTTGAATCATAAAACTAAACAACATGAAAAATATATTAAAAACTTTAACAGCAATTATCAGCTTCACATTAGCCACAAATAATGCAATGGCAAAAAATGTAAAATCACAACCTCAGGAATTCGTTGTAAACGGAATCATTGTTAAGACCAATAATAAATTGGATTCAAAATGCAAAATCGAATTATTTAATGAAAACCAATTAGTAAATGAAACCATTGTTAAAATGGATAAACCATTTGAGTTTAAACTACAAAAAAATGTTTGGTACACTATTCGTGTTACAAAAGAAGGTTTTTTACCTTTAACAATAAGCTTCAATACAGAAGTCGGAAATGAAAAAATTATAAATAATGTATTTTATTTTGAAACAGAGTTAATTGAATTGATTGATGCAAAGTTTTTAAATCCTGATTTAATTGATTTCCCGGTTGGTGTTGTATCCGTTAATAAGGAAACTAAAAAATTTGAAGCGAGAGATGTTTACACAAATAATTATGCGACAGGTTTACACAAGACTATTGAAAAGAAACAAGCTGATATTGCAAAAGCATATGTTTCAAAAAGAGAGATGTGTGATGACACAGTTTGATTTATGCATTTTTTAAAGAGTTTAAAGAAAAACTGTAAATTTAATTATACGATTTCAAGTCAGCCTACGAATTTAATTTTCTTAACTCAATTCGAAACCAACTACGTGTCATAACAATAATAACAACGAGCAAGCTTACAAAAACACACAACAGGTAAAAAAATATTGGCAATACCGGAAATAAAAACATCAGCAATAAATTAATTACTCCTACAATAATAAGCAGTCGTTGAACAAACTTTTTTGAATTTTCTAATTCTGTAGGGTGAATCAGGAATAAACTTATTATTGAAATGCAACACAGGAAAACAACAATGCTCGTTCCAAACACAATTTGCAAAGGACTCGAAAAGCAATTTTCTTTCGCAGCCATATTCTCCATCAAAGTTGGAAAGGAAGCTCCGACCATACCAAGTGATGCAAGCATAGGGATGTAAATAAAGGAAATAATATTTCCTGCCAGCATACCTTTTTTACATTCTCTGTCAGCAATAGTCGAAAAGAATATCCACCACAAAGAGAAAACAATCAACATACCAAAACCGAAGCACAGCCATATATGAAAATTAAGTTCATGCAAATGGCTCACACTATTAATAACTCCTAGAATGGCCTCGCCAAAAATAATAATAGTAAATAAGCCAAGTCGCTCAGTCATATTTGATGATAATGTAAAATCTATTTTGTTTTTTTTCATCCTCCTCGCTGTTAAAATATAAGGAAGATAATTAAGGATTAAAGCAATTACAAAAACAATGCGCTTGTATGGAAAGGGTACCCAAAATGTAATAATCAGCAATGCAAAAGCTGTAAGAAACCAATATGTATAAGGTCTGTTGAGTTTACGATGTTCTCTATCATATATGCCAACACTCCACCAGAGATAGGTAATAAACAGCTGTAAAAACATAATCGCAAGTGTGGTTCTGTTAAGAACACTTTCAGGCGGGCTATCAAGCGTAATGGCTAATGCACCTACAGCCATCATTTGCCAAAGAGTCATAAATTTTGTGCGAATACCAGGCGTACCATGTAGGTCGTGATGCATGCTCCCGTTATACCAACCCCAAAATATCATGGCAAACATATATGCGTAATCAAGTAGTCCCGCCCAGCTGGGATGTTCAGCAACATAATGCGTTGCTTTAGATATAACGATTACATAAACGAGATCGTAAAAAAGTTCAAGCCAACTGATCTTTCGCTCAGCAACCCGAGTGGAGAATTTTTTTGGCGGACCCCACCAAATATTATAATCCTTTTTTGACATTAAATATTGTTTAATTATTTATTCCTTCGCTTCATATCATTAAGTCCCCATTGCTGTATAACATCAATGATCGGCATTAAAGATTTACCGTATTTTGTGATTTTGTATTCAACTCGAGGAGGTACTTCTGCATAGATTATGCGTTCCAGCATCTTGTCTTCTTCCAGTTCTCTAAGTTGGTTTACGAGCATTTGCTTACTGATATCGGGCATTACTTTTTGCAGTATACTGAACCGGTTGGCTTTTTTACTTATAGCATAAATAATAAGTACTTTCCATCGACCACCAATACGATTTAAAAAGTGCGTAACTCCACAATTATGCGGATTAAAATCCTTGTTCTTCCTTGCTGTTGCCATTGGTCTATAATTTTGTACTATGGTATAAAAAATTGACTACTTGCCTTATCAAGACAAAGATAATAGCTTTGTAGTAAAATACAATTCATTATGACAATAGATCAAATTAAACAATCTATACTGGGAGAATGGATAAGCATTGCTCCTGAAATTCGTCCCAGCAGTTTAAAAAATACAGATGGAACTTTAAAACCTTTTTACCTCACAAGACAATTTAAATATTCAACTGGCGATAAATTTGAACTTACAATCATCAACAACGCAGATCCTCATGGCAAAGTTCCATTGGCCAAATTACTTATCAAAGGAAGCATACAATGGAAGGGAGATCATCCAATAGCAGAAGGAGCACAAAAAGTAAATTATATTGCTAACGAAGCTTATGATGTAACTCCGTTGCTACAGGGTTTTGCTGATGTATTAAATCAATTGGCAAAAGATGGTTATTCTAAATGGGAAGTAAACCAAACACAAAGTATTTTCAAAAAAACTTTTATTCCATTTGGTCTTGCAGAAGGACAAGTTTTTGCCGAGTATGATCTGATTTACCTTTATAATGATATGATGTTTTGGGGTGCCCGTAATATAGACGGCCGCGGTTTTGATAAAGAAGAAAACAGACCAACTAATTTGCAGATACCGTTGGTAAGGAAGAAATAATTTCATTTTATCTTTACTATTTTATAAATACCGTTTCACGAAGATTTTAAGGGGGCAGAATTTGATTTAATGTCATTCATCTTCTTAAGAAACTTGTTATGTCCGAAGTCCACTTCTCTTTATATTTCTTCAAGTAATTTTCGTGTCCTGCTAATTGGTAAGTTTTTAGTTCCTTATAACCTTTAATGTTTTGAAATATATCATCAATTTCTTGTTTTGATACTTCGGCATCTTTTAAACCATATAATAATAATGTTTCACAATTAATGTTTTTAGAATATTCAATAGGATTATGCTCAAATGCGTTGAAGTTGTTTTGAAATCCTCCCCAAAAAACTAAAAAGTTTGCCATTGGAAAACTTGGAACATTCATTGTTTTAAATCTTGATTGAATTGTTTCCAACATAGTTCCAAATGGGCATTCTAAAATAATAGATTTAACCGGAAGCTGATAATCGTTTTGTGCTTTCATAATTGCCGCCGCCCCCATTGATGTGCCAAAAAGGGTAATGTTTTTTTCTCCACATGATTTTAAATAATCAAAAGCTGATTTTACTTCTTCAGCTTCGTAAAAACCAATAGTAGTTTGATTTCCTTCAGAGCCACCTGCACCCATAAAATCAACCAGTAAAGTATTATATCCTAATTTTAAAAACACTTCAGCTTTGTCAAGCATAGATGACTTTTCGCCGCTATAACCATGAAAAATAATTACAGTTCCTATAGATGAATCAGGTTTTATATACCAACACTCGATTTCCTTATTGCTTTTTAGTTTTACAGTTTCATAGGATTGGGTGGGTTTTGTTTTATTATGTGGACGTGGATTATTAATCCCAAAAAATAAAACTTTCATCTTTTCAATAATCGAAAGTTGTTTTGCGCTTTTTGTTTTGGTTAAAATTGTTGGGTCAAAATGAGTAAACTTATAGGCATGAAAATAAGCAACAATGTTCATTAAAATGAATAAGATTAAAAGTGTTCTAAATAAACGTTTAAAATATATATTTTGTTTTATCATTGTTCTTCAAGCATTATTCATATATACTTAGTACTTACAATAAAAGTTGTCTGGTGATATAAAACAACTTATTCTTTATGTACATCTTTAAACAACAACATATCTTTTAATCGAAGCTCTTTTTCAGTATCAAATCCACAATTACTCTCAAATAATTTGGGATTTTCGTAGGTTCCAAATAACATATCCCACCAAACTATATCTCCATAATTATTAGTGTGTTTATTATATTCATGATGAATGCGATGCATTTCTGGACGTTGAAAAATGTAACCAACCCATTGTGGCGTTTTTATATTGGTATGATAAAAGAATTCTCCAAGTGCAGTAAACAAAGTATAAATAGCTCCTGCTTCCTTGTTTAAACCCAATAAAGCAAAAACAAGTAAACTGCCAATAATGGAGTTAAAGGTCATTTCGATTGGGTGTTTATAAAAAGAAGTAATTACTTCTAATCTTTGCGCACTGTGATGAATTTGATGAAAGTGTTTCCAAAGGAAATCTTGCGTGTGTCTCCAACGATGCCACCAGTAGAATATAAATGTTGCAATAAAATACGCAATAAAACCGCCAGAGAAGCTATTGACATGATTGGAAAGATGAAAAACAGAATAAGCACTTAGCCATCTTTCCCAACTATATCCTGCTATTATTACCACAAAAAGTTGAACAAAGTTTATTGCCAAAACGCGAATAGTCCAGGTCGGCACTTCAGGCAATTTCCATCCGGGGAATAGTCTTTCTATTAAAAAACAAAAAGCAAATACAATGATGATTACTGTTAGCATAATTTTCAGTTTTAAATTTATGCTACAAAGTTGAGTATAGAAATCTGTTTTACTTTTGATATAGATCAAAAAATGCTTTTAAAGTTTAGCTCTTATTCTACTCAATGTTTCTTGAGTAATCCCTAAATAGGAAGCTATGCAACCAAGTGGGGCACGTCTTATGACCTCAGGACGATTCTCAAAAAAAGAATCATATCTTTCTTTTGCGGATTTAAATTGAATAGAAATAACTCTTTCCTCAAGCCGTAAATAATAATTCTCCAAGATTATTCTACCTACCTTTTCCGTCTCAGGGAATAAACTATACAATTCTCTTAATTTATTATAAGATAAAGCCTCTACTATTGATTCCTCCAAAGCCTCAACATTTTCATAGGATCTTTTTCGCGAAATAAAAGAATAGAAAGAAGTGGCAAAATCATTTTCAATCGCAACCCAATTGGTAATTTCCTTGGCTTCTGAATAATAGTATCCGCGAAGCATTCCTGTCGTTATGAAATATAAGTAATTACACACTTCACCATCTTGCAAAATTGTATTTCCTTTTTTATAAGAAAAAACTTCAATGTTTTTTTGAATAAATTCTATAGCTCCTTTTGATAAATTAGTTACCAAAGAAATTTCCTTTATTAAATCCATATTATAAAATTAAGATTTAAATATGTCTGATTTAAAATTCAGATCCAAAAAACCCAAAATATTACACTCATATTATACCCAAGAAAAAAGCAGAGATTTTAAAATCTCTGCTTCTCAGTACCCGGGATCGGCCTATTGAAAAAATCATAAGCACTTATCTAAAATCAGTTTATCTAAATAAACTCACGGTTCCTTTAACATCATAAGCTCTTCCGTCCTCACCGGTAGCCTTTAAAATATAGAAGTAAGTGCCATCAGAGCAATCTTTTCTGTATTGGTTCTTCCCATCCCATGCAAAATTTCCGGTATCGCTATCAACTTCATAAACTTTATTTCCCCAACGATCAAAAATGATGATATAAACTTCCTTGAGATTACTTGAAATCAATCTAAAAACATCATTTGCTTTATCACCATTTGGTGTAAATACATTTGGTATCTCAAGTTTAGATGCGAGTTCCACATTGATGATATTAATAGCAGTATCTATACAAGCACCTTTTCTCACAATAAGAATTACTGAATAAGTTCCGGAAGCAGTATATGTTGAGGAAACAGGAACATTATTGTAAACAGTTTGAGTAATGGCTCCATTTCCATAGCCCCACGTTGAAATGATACTACTTGCTCCAGTACTTGTTGAACTTGTATTACTAAACGTAACGCTTAAAGGAACATAACCAAAATTAGGAATGGCGGTAAAATCTGCATTTATTGATCCTGGAATTACTTCATAATTTCCAATGCTTATACAACCATTTATTGTATTTGTGACTAAAACATAATATAAACCTGTCATGTCTGTTGTTAACACAGATTTGGTAAGGCTAGAAGTGAGTGCACCGGGAGGAGCGGTCCATGAATATGTAAAGCTTGTTGTAGACCCAGTGATTGATGGTGTAATAGATGAAGTTGGATTGTTAGCGCAGTCTAATGTAAATAATCCAAACTGTGTCAAGGCAGGCGATGTAAGATCAGAAGCAACTATGTATGTTGCAGACATTGTGCAACCGTTTACAACTGATGTTGAGATAGCGGTGTGCGTACCGGCTGCAGTTGTATTGTATTGTGTGCCTGGTACACCACTTCCTACAGGAGGATACCAAACATATGTAGGAACCAATGCTACCGCTAAGCTTGGTGTCACTATTGGTACAATCACCACATCAGAATTGATACAATTAATCACCGAATTGGTAAGTGCACTTATAGTAAATTTAGGCAAACGAATATCTTGTAAAATCTGAACGGTTGTACTTGAGGTGCAGAAATTATTATTATCCATTGCTCCTACCGTAAATATTCCAATACCCGTTATATTGTTTGTTGCTCCTGAAATGGCCGGATTAATTACAACCGTCGTGTTTGGTGTTGGATTTACCGATGTTCCCGGTGAGGCAGGAACTGTCCATGTGATCTGTGTATTGCTGTTGCTACTGATGCCTTGCAATACCATACTCGGTTGACTACAGGTTAAGATTGTAAGGGGTTGTATAAAACTTATATTAGGTGCAAAAGTATTTTGTATAATAGAGATTGATTGGCTCGAGACACAATTATTTGTGAGATCTTTTACATAAACCACATACGTTCCTGGAACAATAATGTTATTTAAATTAGGATTTGTTGTAAAGGTAGTTGGAGTTGATGTAACCGGTGGTATCATGAAAGTGTAATTCACCGGAACATTTAATACAGGAGATGTTACCACCGTGGATATCTGCATACTGGTAATGCTTTTTGTTGAACAACCAACTGTAAAATTGGTTGGACTGGTAACCGTGAAAATAGGTACGCCTATGGATGCTGTTACCTGCACTGATTTGGTTGATGAACATCCGGTAAGATTATAAGTAGATATAAACCAGTAAATACCAGGCTGGCCAGGTTGAAATATATTAATGGTACCACCGGGAACACCCACATTCACTGTATTAGTACCAACTATCTGGTACCAGTTGGTAGTTACATTTGGTCCCAAATTACTCGTACCAGTAAAGGTGGAAGCCGAAACAGAGCAAGTAATATTCATGATGGTTGGAGTTACGGCAACTGTTGGAGTGGTAAAATCCTGATACACAGTGAAAGATTGCGATAGTACACAACCTGTAGAACTTGTTCCGATAACCTGGCCGGTACATGACTGCGTAAAGGTCATGCTTGGGCCCGTTACCGTGCCACTACAACTCGAAAACCACGTATAAGTTAACGGATTTCCATTTGTGACGCTTGTTGTAAGTAATACGTTTGGATTTGAACAGGTAACTGTATAATCATTACTCGGATTTACTATCACAAAACTTGCAGGCTGCGGAATTGGAGGTACACTAAAAGTTGCAGTTGCAGTACAACCATCTGCAGTGGTTAAAGTAACGTTGTTAATCCCTGGTATCAACCCGGCAGCAGTTGCGCTATTAACTGTAGTAACGGTGCTTGGTAAAGGGCTCCATGTTGTTGTGTAATTTGGACTACCACTTGGGTTGAATGTTACATTTAAATTTACACTACTTGTTACAGGATTTACACAAGAGCCGTTTGTTACAACTACACTAAATGAAGGAGAAGAAAAAATACCAACAGATATAGTGGCTGATTGAGTAATTACTGAACTGTTTAATGTACCTGTAACATACACACTATAAGTTGTAGGCACAGTAGGAGTAACAACAAATGTTGAGTTCGAAGATGTTAATGATCCGGGTTGAACAGAAAAGGTTGGGTTTTGAAGATTATTTGGATTACTGATGTTAAGCGTTGCCGTAGCCCCCAGGCAAATAGAGAATCCATAACTTGATAATTGTGCAAAACAATTTGGGGACGAACAAACGTTCAAATTAATTGAGTTCATAAATCCATCACCAACTGCAATTATTTCACCGGGAATGTTACCTATGCATAAATCATAAACTGTGGAAGGTGTTGCAGCATTACTGATGAACACTAAATTTTGATCGTATTTATAAACACCTGTGGTGGTTCCTACGTAAACGTCTCCGCACGGATCTACAATTAATCCACTTGTTTGATAAACAGAACCTCCAGGAACATTTACCGGTGTGCCAATAGCCGCACCTGTACTTTTATCCCATTTTTTTAGAGTCAAACCATCATAAGTATAAAGAAAAGAACACCCGGCAGAGATGCCATTTAATTGGCTAAAGCTATTTGGATAATATGTCGACATAGATTCCGTTAATGAATAACCACTATTAACATTCCAAAGTAAATTCAAATTTTGGTCGAGTTTTATCACCCTATTTCCCGCTTGCGCAGATCCTAGTGGTGCCGACAAAACATAAACATCACCGTTACTATTATCCGTGTCCATTGAACGGCCTTCAATACCCACTGGTGGATTTGCATTTAAATGATTAAACTGATTGCCGGTTGTCAAATCCTCTTCACATAAAGTAATGGCACCTTGCGAAAAATATCCTGAATTGTATAATCTATTTGTATTAAAATTATAAGCTAACTCATATATCTCACCCGAATTATAAGCTGTAGTATAATTGGCAGCAGTATTATTAAATATTTGCACTCCGGCAGGGTTTACTTTTGTTGTTTTATTTCCTAACCAAGCACCATAACCAATATAAGAGTTTCCAACGGCATCAACAACGTGATCAACATTATAAATTGAAGCATTTGGTAAAGTAAAAGACCATATGAATACTCCCGATGGGTTATACTTTCTCAAGTAATAAGGACTGCTTCCGCCTGATAAATATATATTACTAGCAGCATCTTTACTAATATTAAATGCTTTGTTGTTACCATTAAAACCGGGATTCGTAGTCCATGGGTCAATTAATAATGTTCTTGAATTGTCATAATTTCCTAGTTTAAAAAAAACAACATTATTATCAATAACGTAAGAAGAACTAATTTTTTCGTCGCTGTTATCTTGAAAATAAGTTGCCGGCGTATGATCAATAATATCCTCTTGCTCTTTAACTCCAATATGCAAATTACCTAAATCATCAATATTTAAATCTTTATTGGAAGTGTATTTCATCTTAACCAAATCTGGATTTGCACCCGGATGTAAAATTATATTGTATTTTATTCCTTCTATTTCGTGAAAAAAATACTCCACATCAATATTAGGATAAAGATTTTTATATGTTATTTTTTTATACCCATTCGCAATAACAGTTTTAGTGTTTTTTTCATCGCCAAAACAATAATATCCTTCTGATTTTTCACCCGCTATAATTTGTGTATTTATATTTGCACCAATCCACTCCATGTGAACATACTGATATTCTATCTTGTATTTGCCTTCCTTCTTCTCATTTTTTTCTTCATCACTATCTTCTGATTCAGTTTCTATTTTTGTAAACTTATAAGTTAGTCCTTTAGGTGTAAAATAAATCTTTGCGCTATTATCAATTACAAATCTGATATCTGACTTATTTAAACCGTCAAGCTTATCAAATTGCCCTTTGTTTTCAATAAATACTTTTTGTTGTAAATCATCACTTATTAGAGTTTTTGCTTTTACAGAAAAAGTTAAAGCTGAAAGTATTAAAACATTCAACAATTTTCGAAAATTTAATGATAATATCATCTTGTATTTAGTTAAAGTAATTTGAACTTTTTCACTAAGTTGTGTTTGAGTTTAATTTAAAGTTATGTTTTGTTTTTGAATTTTCATATTTTTTTCATTCCATAAGCAATGTTAAAACCGAATGTTAATGTAAAAAGTTATTCAGAATTGAAACAAGCTTACACTCTCTAAAACTAGTTTATAAAATAAATAAACAGTCCCCTATATCGTCCCCTAGAAAACAGAAAACCCTTGTAGCTCTTTATCTACAAGGGTTTTTACTTCTGATTTGTACCCGGGATCGGACTTGAACCGATACGTCTGTTAAGGACACAGGATTTTAAGTCCTGCGTGTCTACCAATTCCACCACCTGGGCTTCTCCGCTGAAACTTCATTTAAGCGGGTCATTCGGCAAATAAAAAGAGCTTTTCAGCTCTCTTTGAGCGAAAGACGGGTCTCGAACCCGCGACCTTAACCTTGGCAAGGTTACGCTCTACCAACTGAGCTACTTTCGCTTTTATCATCCTTAGCTTTAGCATCGGACTGGTTATCATTAAGGGTTTTACCCTTAAATGAGGACTGCAAATGTAAATAAAATTTCATATTTACAAAAATATATACCTCATTTTTCTGTAATTTGCTCACTATTAGTCGTTTCTATAAATACTACGCTGGGCTTGCTTTAGCAGCCTTTTTACTTGCTTCATGCAAGAAACAAAGTGTGCATTTAACCTTTGAACTTATCCAAACTCCGGTTTCGTCAAACATTAATAAAAGCTATTGGCAAAGTCATAACAACGGTTTTATCTGTGGTGGAAAAAGAGGTGAAAGCGGTTTTATTTACAATACTATTGATGGAGGAAAAAACTGGAACAATCTATTAGAAACTGATGGACTGAGTTTATACGACATTAAATTTATTTCAGATTCAATTGCCTATTGTTGTGGAGAAAATATGTGTTTGTATAAATCAATAGACAAAGGAATTACCTGGAATAAAATGGATCTCACAACGCACTTTGATCAATTTTACAATGGCGTACTCCGACAAATAATTTTAAATAAAAATTCATTTATTATTGTCGGAGGAAAAAATGACAATATTGGTATTATACTTACATTTCATAATATGAAAATAAACGACGGCTTCAGAGGTTTTAGTAATGAACTCAGAAGCGGCTTTTCTTTTTCCGATTCTAATTATGTGAGTTGCGGTTATGGCACAGCTTACAAATCAAAAAACGACTTAAGTGATTATTATCCTTTAAAATTATCTGACGATTTTTTTACAGATTGTATTACTATTAATTCTAGTGTTGGCATTGCATGTGGTTATAATGGTGGCGTATATAAAGTTACTTCACCCGATTATAAAACCGAAAAACTATATGAAGCAAATACTGTGCTTAAAAAACGATTAAACTTTAATAGCTTATTTTTTAAAAATGAAAACGAAGGTTGGGTAGTTGGTAATAATAGCGAACTTCTAAAAACAAGTGATGGTCATTCGTTTCAAGAACTTGAAACATCAGAAAAAAGTAATTTTCTATCTATAGTATCAAATTTAAATAATGAATTAATTATTTCTACCAGCGACGGCAAACTTCTTCGGTTCTCAAATTAAAAAGTATACGAAACAGAATATTCGAACAAATCGGCTTGAGCTAAATTTGTTTTAATATAAACACCCATAGAAAATTGATTTTTTATATTGTTGAGTGTATTTGCTTTCTTAAATGGATAATAATTAATTCCTAGTCTATTCGTAAAAAGTGATTCTAACTTATTGGAAGTACTCCACTCTCCTTCCAGTTTTTTAAGTTTCACAAAAAAAGGATTATATAAATAAATACCACCCTGGGTTACTAATCCAAATTTTCCAAAAATAAATTCGTGTCCTATGAAAGCAATCGCAGTGCCTGAATTCAAACGTTGCGAAGATGCATACACTTCTTGATTGGTTATATAATCATAAAAACTCGTATAATACGCCATTATTAAACCAAACTGTACTTGGTGTATTTGTTTGAACGATCTGTTAACCCAAAAAGATAAATGATAACTCGGATATTTTGGTCCACCCACTGCTTTTTCAGTCTCTCCAAATTCATGAAGCCCAACTCCAAACTTTAGTGTGTAACTTAATTTATGTTCATTTTTCATTAGCGTAGGAATATTCTTTTTTTCAATTTTCAAAAAACGTAAACCGGCATCAACTGTAAACATATTCAATCCTACATTTGGTAAAGTTGTATGTCCATCAGAGGAATGAATCATACTTAACCCAAACAAAAAATGAGTTTTATCACTTATTTTTATTTCTCTCCTAAATGAAAAATGGGTCATGTTCACAAATGAAGATCCTATATAATAATTATTTGGATTTGATACCGGATCAAATGGTTTATTAAAATATCCAATACCAAACCCGATTTTAAATCGCCATTTCTTATTTTCATTTTTAGAATTAATTTGTAAACATGGAATTAGTCCTGTTGCAAAACCCAACTCATTATTATTTCCCAAATAGCCACAAACCAATTCTACACCACCTCTTGGATAATTATAATATTGATGCCATTTATCTTTTCCATTAAATTTCCAGAAAAATTCGATTGAACTTATTGCTGCGAAAGGAGATTTTGGTGCAATTGGATATGTTTTAGGTATATAACCAATTTGCAAATTTACTCCAGGTGAAAATTCATTTTTAGAAATAGAATCCTGAGCCTGCAGTATTGAAATACAAAACGAAAAATAAATAAATAAAATAATAAATTTCATAATCCAAGTGAGCGCTTGATCTCATTCAATTTCAAAAGGGCTTCAACAGGAGTTAGGGTATTAATATCTGTACTTAAAATATCTTCTTTTATTTTTTGTAATACAGGATCGTTTAATTGAAAAATATTTAATTGATAATCATTTTTTTTTAATTTTGATGCAATAGAAGATTTCATGCCTGGCTCTACAACACCTTCATTCGCTAGTTCTAATTCCATTTCATGTTCCTTTTCCAATTTTTGAAGAATTACATTGGCTCTCTCAATTACTATTTTAGGCATTCCCGCCATTTTCGCTACATGAATTCCAAAACTATGTTCGCTTCCACCCTCTTTCAATTTTCTTAAAAAGATAATTTTATTATTTGCCTCTTGAACAGACACATTATAATTCTTAATGCGCGGAAAATAATTTGTCATTTCATTTAACTCATGATAATGAGTTGCGAATAAAGTTTTCGCTCTGTTCTCAGGTTGATTATGCATAAACTCTGCAATGCTCCATGCAATTGAAATACCATCATACGTACTCGTTCCTCTTCCTATCTCGTCTAATAAAACTAAACTTCTGTTATTTAAATTATTTAAAATACTTGCAGTCTCATTCATCTCAACCATAAATGTAGATTCACCTGATGAAATATTATCAGTTGCACCTACACGTGTAAATATTTTATCAATGATGCCAATCTCCGCAGATTCCGCAGGAACAAAACTTCCTATCTGCGCCATCAAAACAATCAATGCGGTTTGACGTAATAAAGCGGATTTACCACTCATATTCGGGCCAGTGATCATCATGATCTGCTGTTGTTCATTATCCAAATAGACAGAATTGCTTACATACTCAGTTCCCAAAGGCAATTGCTTTTCAATAACCGGATGCCTGCCTTCTTTAATATCAATTGCAAATTCGGTGTTCATTAAAGGTTTTACATAATTATTTTGGAAAGCTAATTCTGAGAAACCAATGAGGACATCTAATTTGGCTAATAAATTTGAGTTTAATTGAATTGGTTCAATATAGTCTGCCACAAAACGAATTAATTCTTCGTAGAGTTGTTGTTCTAATCGCGCAATTTTTTCTTCGGCACCTAATATTTTTTCTTCGTATTCTTTTAGTTCAGGTGTGATATAACGCTCGGCATTTGTGAGTGTTTGCTTCCTGATCCAATCACCCGGCACTTTATCTTTATGCACATTAGTTACTTCCAAATAATAGCCAAACACATTATTGTATGCGATTTTTAATGAACTAATTCCTGTTTTCTCAACTTCACGTTGTTGCATTTTTAAAAGATAATCTTTGCCACTATAAGACAAACCTCTCAATTCATCCAATTCGGCATTTACTCCGGCATTGATCACATTGCCTTTTAAAATATTAACCGGAGCTTCTTCGTTCAATTCAGTTTTTAATTTTTCAAACGCAAGAGAGCAAGGATTTAATTGTTCGCTAATTTTTTTGAGAGAAGTATTTCCGAAAGTTTCTGTTTTCAATTTTATTTCGGAAACAATTTGCAACGATCTTTTGATGTGAAATAATTCTCTTGGATTCGCTCTACCAACAGCAACTTTGGAAATCAACCGTTCCATATCGCCAATATCTTTTAATAAGCCAATCATTTCGTAACGTTGTGTTCCATTCTTCACAAAATAATTGACTACTTCTAACCGTTCATTAATTGCAATGGTATTTTTTAAAGGCAAAGCCAACCATCGTTTCAATAATCGCGAACCCATTGGTGTGTTTGTTTCATCAATTACATCAACCAAACATTTTCCGTTTTCATGATTGGATGCATAAATTTCCAAATTTCGAATTGTAAATTTATCCATCCACACATATTCATCTTCATCAATTCTACTTACCTGCGTAATGTGTTTTAGCCGATCATGTTTTGTTTCGTTAAGATAATGTAAGAGTGCACCACAGCTACAAATAGCTGTATTCATTCCTTCTATCCCAAAACCTTTTAAAGAACTTGT
>Ga0206968_10024_pt1 | contig 39327 bp, 38 predicted proteins | sample Alteio_BWOrgHeat_22_FD_153254 | JGI IMG/M metagenome (GOLD analysis project Ga0206968, IMG submission 153254) | Enriched cells from forest soil in Barre Woods Harvard Forest LTER site, Petersham, Massachusetts, United States -... | ecosystem: Environmental > Terrestrial > Soil > Temperate forest >... | reverse complement strand
GGGTTTATGGACGCCTCCGCTCCTGGCGGCGGAGTTGCACTTCGATGATCAGTTGGAACCTATGCGAATGACGCAACTGTTGCGACGCGAACGCATTTCGGTTCTAATCACGGTGCCGCGCGTGTTGCATCTTCTGCGTGCGCATCTAATGACGCGTTACGATTCCCTTGAACGGGATGTGGAAAGAGCTGAGGATCTATCGGCATGGAAGCGATGGTGGGTTTTTCGTCGTGTGCATCGAGCACTGGGGTGGAAGTTCTGGGCAATCATCTCGGGCGGAGCTACGTTGCCTTCCGATCTGGAGAATTTCTGGAATAAGCTTGGGTTCGCTTTGATTCAGGGCTATGGTATGACCGAGACAACTGCTCTCGTCACCTTGAATCATCCATTCCGCATTGGTCACGGAACGATCGGGAAGGCTCTACCTGGACGTGAGGTTCGCATTAGTGATGAAGGTGAGATCCTGGTGCGCGGAGACATGCTGGCGACAGCGACCTGGCAGGGAGGCGCCATGCGTCCGCGCCAAGGCGAGTGGTTGGCGACCGGCGACCTGGGCGCGAAGGATGAGTCTGGCGAACTGCGGTTCCTTGGCAGAAAAGGCGAGGCGATCGTTACCGGTGCCGGATTGAACGTTCACCCTGACGATCTCGAGAAAGCGATGGCGAGGCAGCCTGGAGTGCGAGGATGCGTTGTGGTTCCGTGTGAGAGCATGGGCGGCCCTGCGCCGGTTACAGTGGTCCTCTTTTCAGGGACCGATGACCAGCTTCAGGTGACGGTTGGTGAGGCAAACCGAAATCTCGAGGAGCATCAGCAGATACGGCGAGTATTGCGATGGCCTGATCTTCAATTTCCGTATACCTCCACGGGAAAGTTGTTGCGCAGAAACGTGGCAGAATGGGCTTGCGCGACGCTCTTAAATCGACCGGGAGGCTCGGATCCTGGTCAAGGGGACGTGCTCCTCAAGATGATCGCTGAGATCACCGGCGAGTCGGTCATGCGGGCGGATGACGAGTTGCGGCTGTCTGAGGATCTCTATCTGGACAGTTTGGGGCGAGTGCAGTTGCAATCAGCGCTGGGTCAGCGGTTGGGCCTGGAGCTTGAGGACGATGGGTTAGTTGGAGTGGAGACGTTGGGCGATCTGCGTTCCTTGATGGAACGGAAGATGGCCTCCAATATTTCGGGTCACGCAGATGCCAGCGTGACAGAGGTGCCCTTAACTCTGGCGGCTTTTCCCAAAGTGCAAAAGAAGGCATTCGATCATGTTTACCCGGATTGGCCGTGGAGTTGGCCTGTCGGTGCGATTCGGAGTGCCTTTCAGGAACTCGTGATGCGCCCGCTGATCTGGTTGCTCGCCGCGCCCCGAGTGGTACGCCCGAAGACAGAACTGCCGCTCGCGCCTGTGCTAGTGATTGCCAATCATGTGACCGCGTACGACGGTGCACTGATCCTCTACGCCCTGCCGGGAAGGTTGCGAAGACGGGTTGCGATTGCGATGTCGGGCGAAATGCTGATGGATCTTCGACACGGTAGATGCCAGCCGAGTGCCGTGCGAAACCTCCTTGCACCTGCTGCGTACTGGCTGGTGACAATATTTTTCAATGTCTTTCCACTGCCTCGACAGCGTGGGTTCCAGAAGAGCTTCACCCATGCTGGACAAGCGATGGATCGAGGGTATTCCGTAATGATTTTTCCAGAAGGGACTCGGAGTCCCGATGGGAAGCTGCAGGAGTTCAAAGCAGGAATCGGCTTGCTTGCAAAACAATCGCGCGTACCTGTGGTGCCAGTAGCTCTGATTGGGTTGCATGAGATGCGCACGCGCAAAACCAGATGGTTTCGTTCGGGGCAGTTGGTGGTGCAGGTAGGAGAGGCTGTTCCCTTCGAGGAAGGGCTAGAGGCTTCGCAATGGGCAGCGAGACTCGAGGAGAGCGTGAGTCGGCTTCAATCCGAAGCTAGATAATTCGAAAGTTCTCCCTTGGAGCTTCATTTATTACTCAGTGGGACAGTTGGCAAATTATTGAATACTCGTCGGTTAATGGTCGGGGTGGAGGAATTCACAACTTAGCGATTCCATCGAAGAGCTGCCTCGCTGAGGCAGTCGATTAGGAAAACAAGTTGATTTGTCAAAATTTTCTCAAATCGAGGAAATCGTAATTTAGACCAAGTCGATAAGGCCCAGGCGGTCCTTATGATGGAGACGTCCACGAATCGAGCCCTACGGGAGGCTCACTTCGGGCATCTTCGATGTCTTGCAAAAGAAAGGACCACCGATGAATGACTTCTGGTTTACCTGGGCCAATGCCTCCGAACGTTTTCAGACCTGGAGCTTCTTGGATGGCGGCAACATCTTCGAACTCGCGGCCCACAGCAAACGCGTGGAAGAAAACCAGTATGACGTTGGCGGCAGTATTAATCTCATCGTCTCGCATAAGCTTCGCGCCACGTTGGTTCTAACCGGAGAGGGCTGGACACTGGATGCGCCGTCCGAACACTTCGTGCTGACTCTTGACCCAATCAAGAAGGCAGTGCAATTGGACTGCACCGCTACATTTTTGAATGAAAACTGATTCCGCCGCGGGCAGAGGATGCGAACCGGACGACCTCCTTGTGCTGCATTCAGCTACGAGGCGTCGACGTGGCGGAAATTGCAACCTTAACACTTATGTCCGGAGGACAGGACCGAGTGGAAAGCAGCTTTGTGACAAATGATTCGCCGCCAGTGAAAATTCTGCTGTCTGACGACGGAGAAGAAATCGGCAGCAGCGCCTACACGTTCGGCGTTGAATTTTGTACCCACGATTGTCCTGTTCTTGCCTTTACTCGTATCAATGCTCTGAAGATCGACCCCGGCGCAGGTGATGCGTCATGGATGGTTGCCAGCAGCTTCGGTATGGCGCTCAAGCTGGTAACCGGTCCGATAACATTCGCAACAGTCGAGCAGGCCGTTTTTGCGGTGCGCAGGCTTGGGCATGCGTTGGCGTTATCTATCTCCGAGTCCGCGACACATGGGTCCGGAGCCACTACATTGGAGCAGCTGAGCAGCCGTTGGCGCGACCCTCAGGACCCGTTTGCAGCTGAGTTCCGCTCACTCCGGCCTCAGAGCCTGCAATCTCCGCAGTTCGCTTCCTGGCAGGAGGTGGGTCAGCAGCTCGGGAGAACGAACATCGATATTGGCATGAATGTGAACGCTGCCCTGTTGCGGTACGTCAACAACGCGCAAAATTGGGAGGACTATCTTGGATCAACCATCGTCTGTGTTAGCCGGGGGGATCGAGAGTGTGGCTACGTCGGGCGCGTGAACATGCCCATGACTCTAGCCGGTTATTTCCTCTATATGGCTAAAGTGCGCCTGCCGCATGCTGATCGGTGGATCGAGGGGGCGTCACTAGGGCAGAGCGGCCTGGAGGAGCAGGTGACGGACTGGTTCTGGAACTCGCTGTTGGCAAGCGCATGTAACAGATACATGTTGGGGGTGTTTGGCGCCGAGACTCTGGTGACGCGAGGAATCGCGACGGAGATGCGAAATATCGATCCGAACGAAATGAAGTACAACGACCTGCGCGCGGTGGCATTGCTATACCTTATTGCCAATAAAGCGTTGTGCGGCGCGCTAGCCGCGCTAAGCGCCCCGTCATACATTGCAAAGCAGAGATCTGCATGGCGGAATCGTCCGGCAGACTTGCCGGTCAAAGATGTACCCGTCGAAGACGACACGGCTGAACCGGCGAGCGACGAAGCGACGTGCGCTGACCAAATTTCCAGTCCTGAATGGATCGGGTACTACGATTCATTGATGGATTTGACCGGATCGTGGTTTACAGCGGCGTTGCGCGAGGTGCTCGGATGCGAGGAATTCACACCAGGCTTCTGCCGCGCGGTCGCATTCGAACTGCGAGCCCAGGTCGACATTTCCGTCTGGCACAGCACGTTAAAGCAGCAGTTGATGTTTTGCGAGGAATCCCGCTGGGACACCTTGTTCACCGATCGCGGAGCAGGCTGGGACGATCTGCGCCAGCACAGGTGGAAGCCATTGGTGCTTCAGATTGCAAGAATAGAGCGGGCAATTGCCGGGGAACTGGATGCTTTCGCGGATTGGCGAGAGCGATTCCCCGAACGGCCTGCCTGGGAATACGGATCTCCACGACGGTGCGTTGACTGCCCTCCAGCCGAGTCTCTGGTGCCGCCTGAGTGGGAAGCGAGGTTTGAGAAGATAACCGCCGCGATTCCGAACCCGGAGATCGACGCATGGACCTACCTGGTCGAGCGGCGTATAGATCGCATCGGTAAATCGGATCTCGGCGAACCAATCGCTACAGGGTAATCATGACCATTCGACGCAAGAAGAAAAGAGCCGTTCTGCCGTCAACGCTGACGCGCGGAATTCCTGGGCTGGGAAATAGTATTCCAGCGTCTGCCTTACTTCCGGTGCTGATCCACCATCCAGTTGTCCCGAAGCGGCGGACGGTTTTCGCTTATCCCTCTCCTCACGCTTCCAAAGCACACTCGCTCGAGTGGGAAGAAGAACGCATTACCACTGATCGGCTGCAGGACGCGCTGTCCGGCACTTCGGCTGTCCTCGATGCCACTCGAAATTATCCGCCTGGCCGAAAGCAGCACGTCGACCCATCTGCGCCGGCACAACACCACTCCACACCAGCCGGCTCCAGCCTTCGGGGTCAAAGGCTCTTACGGCTTCCGATCCGAATCGTAAAATATGCGGTGAAATTTCCAAAGCGAAGAACGTAGATTTGCCCAAGTGTCGCCGACCCGGTTTGAAATACGTTTCAGGCAGAGGTGGGAGCCGCAGATCGACCGGTCTCCGGATCTTCTCTCCCGAAGGAGAACAGCATGGCATTTCCAACGGCCGTCAATGATCAGATTTCCGATTCTGTAACACAGGCCAACGTTAAGGTCCTGGGGGATGCACCGGCAATGGCATTGGCCAACCTGTTCCAGGCCACGGCCCAAGCCCTTGCCAACGCGGCGCATAACGCATCCTCCTCGCAGCAGCAGAACAACGTGACCGCCCAGGCTTCTACCACGATGGGCGTTACGACGCTCTACTCTATTGATACCGCCACAACCGCCATGGCCACGGATGCCATCTTGAGTCCGCCGCCGGTGCGTGGGCTGTGAGCGCATCTCGAAACTAACCACTTAGGCATCAGGATCAATCAAAAGGAGCACAATGTTTCCTACATCCGTCAACAACCAGATCACTGATTCGGTCTCGCAGGCGAACCTGAAGGTTTTGGGCGATGCGCCTGCCATGAGTATGGGCAGCCTGTTTGTGGCTACGTCCCAGGCGCTCTCGAATGCCGCACATAACGCAACGAGTCTCCAACAGCAGAACCTCGAAACTTCGCAGGCGGCCAATGTTCAAGGCATCTCGACCCTGTTTGGAATATCTATCGGCACGACGGGAAGCGGTACCGCCAAAATCGATCGCGTCGTTGGCCTCAACACACTGCCTCTTGGAATGTAAAGGGCCTGGGGCAGACCTGAAGGAGGCCGCCGATGTCCATCCGACGTAAGCCAATGCTGAGGACTGCGGCTCAGAGAAGTCCGCACTCCGCGGCGAACCGGGGTGAGCTGATGAAGGCGAACCTCAAGCGGTTTAATGAGCTGATGCAGCGAAGCCAGGGCGTTGCAACCGCTGCTACGGCACCTGCCCCACCTGGGCCACCTCATCAGGCCGAACAAGCCGTCGCTCCGCCGCGTCCGGCAGTGGGAGAAGTCGTTTCGCCGCTTCCCCGTGATCGGACAGGTCTTTCCGGGGTGCGTATGGCGCAGGCCGCTCGCCAAGTACGCGCCTCGATCCTCACTGCTCGCGACCTGGTGCGTGAAGGAACTGGCCAATTCCTTACCACTCCTCCGGTAATCGACGAGATCGTCGCCGAGGCCCATCGCATCGCCGACCTGGCGGTTATGAGCGTTCAGCATGTCGCGGAGACCACAGAAATAACCACAGCTCATGCGCTTTACGAAGCGCAATCGCAAAAGAAAAAGCCGGAAGCGCCGTCTCCGGCCCCTGATTCAACCGCTGAGCCGCACTCCACTCCGGAATGAAAGCGGCCAATATTCAACTCGCCGCTGCTGGACGCGCCTATCTCTCGGTGGCGCAGTCTGCTGCGATCGCCATCCAGGACGCCACCGACTATCTTCGAAGCATCAGCACAATCAGCTCGACTGCGGCAGGCATTGGAATCGCGATGGTGATCGCCGGCGAAACCGGGAAAGGGGCCCAGGTGATTGGCGCGGCGACCACCCTCTCAGCGGCTGGGGTTGCGCAGTTCTCGGCCATAAGTGGAGCTGCAATCGCGGTGGCTTCCGGCTTTCCCCAGTGCCTCACCCCGAAGGCGGGCTGATGGCGTATCCCACTCCGGTCAACAATCAGATTACTGATTCCGTCTCACAGGCCGGCGTAATGACGCTGGCTTCCTCGCCGGCCATGGCTGCTACTTTGCTTTATCAGGCGGTGGCGCAGGCGATGGGCAACGCAGCCAATAATGCCACATTGCTGCAGCAACAGGGCGGTAACGTAACTATCGCGATTGCGTCCACTGCGTGCGCCATCATTTTGGCCCAGAAGCCTTCGTCCTCTCAGTAACAAAGTAAGTTGAGAAACACGGATAAAACTACTATGCAATTTTTGAATAGCTTGATCTCTCAAAATCATAATCCTGTCCTAGTTCCGCGGACGACAACCACTTAGTGTTAGCTCACCGACCCGAAAACTTAGGATCGAGAAAAAACTTTAGGAGAACGGAATGGCCTTCCCAACCTCAGTTAACAACCAAATCACCGACTCGGTGACTCAGGCGAACCTGGAAGTTCTGGGGACTTCGCCGGCAATGGCTTTGGCCAACCTGTACCAAGCGACGGCCCAGGCTTTGGCCAACTCCGCTCACAACAGCACCACGTCCCAGCAGCAGAACGGCATCACCGCGCAGGCGGCTACTGTTATGGGTGTGACCACGCTGTACTCGATCGATACGGCGACAACCGCCGAAGCGACCTCGAAGATTTTTGCGAGCTAGGGTTCCTAGTCTTTACCTCAGCAACAACCGGCTGAGAGTTGTAGTGACGCAGCAGGCTTCAACCTAAATTCGATTTGTTGAGGAGAACAACATGGCATTTCCTACTTCAGTAAATAATCAGATTACCGATTCAGTGACTCAGGCTAACGTCAAAGTGCTGGCGGATGCGCCTGCGATGGCAATGGCGAACCTGTACCAGGCGACTGCACAGGCGCTCGCCAATGCCGCCCACAATGCAACCACAGCACAGCAGCAGAACAACATCACAGCTCAAGCTGCAACGGTGATGGGCGTCGCAACGCTTTACTCGATCGACACGGCCTCTACGGGCGATGCGACCGCGAAGATACTGAACGCGTAGCATTCGTCGTCGTCAGGAGTCTGCTCCAGCTCAAACGGCCGGAGCAGACTTTTGACTTCAGTTTGAGGTACTGATATGCCAGTCAATTCAAATCCCGCGACGTCGCCGATAATGCGCTATTCGCAGAGCGCCGCCTTGACGATGAGCTTTGCGCAAGCGGCTGGCTCGCACTCGATCGGAATCGTCATGCTCAATGCGGCGCAAGTCCAGCAAGCCGTGCAACAGATCGAGGTTGCAGCACTCGGGTACGTGCTTGCCAAGATGGCTGCGTCTGCAGGCCAATAGTGTTTTGGAAGCCGCATCAACACGACATTGTTTTCTTCAACGAGGTGGATCATGTATGAACAGGACGGAACTGTAAATCATCAGATCACCGATTCGGTGACCCAAGCCATGGCTCACGTAGTCGGGCATTCGCCTTCCGAAACCAAGAGCATGCTGGACACACTTATGGCCGAAACCGTTGGCATGGCCATGTACAACGCGGTAACCAATCAACACAACGCGCAGCTGGTTAGCAATGCCACCGTGGTAGCGGCCTGCGCGCGGATGTTAAAGGCGCCGATCGCCATGCCGCCGGTGATGGCCGCCGTTCCTCCTGTGATTCTCAGTGTCACGCCCGCATCCATTCCCCCTCAGGCGGATCAGACGATTACGGTCATTGCCACAGGGCTCCAGAAAGGATTTAGCGTCAACATACTGAAGGAAGATCTCGCCTTGCTGGCAACATTGTCCGGAACAGCGCAGCTGACCTATCTTCCGGATTCCTCCAGCTTCACCTTTCAGAGCGCTGTCTTCAAAGACCCGGGCACCTATTATCTCCGCGTTCAGAATCCACCTCCACCCAGCGGCAGCGCAGTTTTCGGTCCCAACTTCAAAGTGACGGTTGCGCACGTGGCGCCACAAGTAAAAAGCATTACGCCGGCGGGTCCTGAAACCTATCACGCCGTCGGAAGCTGCTTTCACCCGCAGATGACTGCCACCTTCGAGGATGATCAGGGTAACCCGGTGCCTGGCGCCGCTGTAACCGAGGTTCGAACAGGGTTGGCCAAGATTCTTATCCCGCAGGATGCTCCGGCCGGACCCTTTCGGGTTACCTTCATCAATCCGTGCAACCAGAAAACTACGCGGTTGTTTAACAAGGCTGTGTCGATGATGAGTGTCGCCACTGTCTACCAGACATGCGAGGGATCCGAGAATCGCCCCAGCGGAGAGAATACTTCCCCCCAGGAGCAACCGAAGCCACATACGCCGGAAAATCCGGACCCATGCAGCGGTCATCAACAGTAGGTTCCCTCACTTCCCTTTGAAGGAGAATGACAATGTCTGACTTATTAGTGAACCACCAGGTGATCGATGCTATCGACAAGGTTCGCGCCTCCGTTTCGTCTTCTGGCGCGGTACGGGATACCGGTTCGGGAAAAGCGTTTAACTTTGTCGCGCAAGCCACGGCGATGGCGATTCAGGACGCCACCGACAATCTGCGCAATGTGAGTACGATGAGCACGACTGCGATTGGCGTCGCGATGACCCAGCTTATCAGCAGCGGTGACACTGCTACCTGGACGGATGTAATCAGATTGGCCCAGAATCTGGTTAAGAGCAGTGCGGACGACTTCAAGAACATCGGAGCCACAGCGGCAGTAGTGATTAGAAGCTTTCCGCCGTGCGACACGCCACAACCTTCCAAGGCCGATGTTGAGTAATGAAGCCTGATCGCTAACCGCTGCACACACGCATCCCAAACTCGGAGACGTTAGGCAAGACAATGACCCAACGTGAACGATCGCGACTGGCGACGGCAATGCAAGGCGTGGAGCTGCATTGCTATCCGCATCCGGATGCGAAGGCGGCGATTGGGGTCGCGGAAGGGAATCACATTTACCTTAACCTCCGTGACGACTTCTTCGGCTCTGCGCGCTCCATGAGATTGTTAGGCCATGAATTGACCCACGTGCTGCAACAAAGACAGGGCCGAGTGAAGCCATCGGCAGGCTTTCGGTACAACGTCGATCCCGCTCTGGAAGCAGAGGCCGACCGCCTAGCTTATGAATTTCCGCGGCTCCAGCGGTATCTGCTCAACAGTCGCCGCACGCTTCCGCTCCAACCCGTGATGCAGTGCTATGTGCAATCCGGTGACCGACTGATCCACTACCGGCATGATCTTGACCTGAAGCCGCAGTTGATCTTCGATCTAATCAACTTTGGGAACCACTGGCTTCGCGCGGTTAATTCTTCTGATGAGCCTTATATCTTTAACAATGAGTTCGAATTGCTCTCCGGTGTGCAAGAAGGCCTTCATGGAATTCGCACATTGACGCTTCGCCGCCTTTCGATCACAGTTAGTCCCCTGGTTCTTGAATCACTCGAACTGGAGGAACTTGAAGCAATCCATGACTATGAACGTACCGGCGATGAAAACAAAGTGGCACTGAACCGGGCGCGGAAGGCGCTGAGTCGGCTCGAACTGCGCACAGATAAAGAGCTTCTTATCTGTAAGGATTTTTTGGAGAGCACCAACGTCCAAAATGAACCGATTTTCACCTCAGCTACGCTGGCTGATCGCATTGCCATCTTCGACTTGGTGGACGGGGCTCATAATCCGGTGGACTTCGACTTAGTGCAGCAGCGCAACGCAGCACAGTTTGCTGTTCGCTTTGCGCAAAGCATTCCCGAATTCGTCGATTACTATCGCTTCTATATGGCGTACATCGGGTCCGATTCAGCCAACGCGGGGCGTCAGAGCCGATCGCCGGAGACCGCTCTAGAAGCGCTTGTGGAGCCTCTGCTCCCATTTCTTCGCTGCCCGAATTTCGCGACACCTCCTCGGGCCCAGGATCTTCCCGAACTGCTAACAGAATGGTCCGCCCAGTCACACAAAATTGGTTTTCCGAGAATCTCCGCAGCCGTGGCTCACATGGTAATGCACGCACGATTGATCGGCGAAGCAGGCCGCACTGCGAGAGAAACCATCGATCGTTATATGTCCGGACTGCAGGAGCTTTGGCTTGAACGCATTCCCGATTTTGTTCGCCACACCCAGGATGGCGTGGAGATCGAATATGGTTACAGACACCACAGCGGATACCTTTTGCTACGGCTATCGGAGGATGGCAACCTTACGATCGGTCCGCATCGCCCGCTTCATAACACGCCTTCCGGGCAGGTGGAAAAAGCTGAAGGAGATCCGGAGAGCACCTAAGCCCGTATGAAATGTCTATGAAAGAGTCCAAAGACAAATCGGAAAAATCTTCTGGTAAAGCTGCCGAGAAACCAAGTCGGCCGGCTGTTTCTCCGGTCCGATCCGCATGGGGAACGCATCGAACGGGGAAGAAGGCTGTCATTCGAAGAGAGATGAAGGACACGGCGTTGCCCGATTTTCCGATGGAGCAAGCCGTTTCTGTTCATGCCGGGGGTCTTGAGCAGAACTTCGAGAGCCTCAAATCGAATAACACCGATGACCCGCTCCGTAGTGAGCTCATTCCGCAAGAGACCGCTCCCGGGGATTATCTCTCGCCAGGCATATCCTCCACTGACTCCGAAACTCTCTCTGAATATTTTGCTGAGGAGGAAGCGGAGGAAGCGATGCGTGAAGCGGACCTAGCAATGCGTGAAGGTGAGTGCGCGCTTTTCTACGATGAAGGTTCGGAACCAGTTGAACTGGAACAAGAGGAGATAGTGGCCGAATGGGCAAAAGGAAGTTCGATCAATGAGATGTGATTTCCCGGCACATCGGCTGGGCTGGAGCCAAAAGCTTGTTTAAACCGTCTTTCTCCGAGGGAGAATTTAATGCTACCCGTCAACGCGACTTGGCTTTTCTCGATAATCGCAATTCCGAAATTATTGTGAACTTGCACAGTAAATGGTTAAAAGTACACTCCGCACTGGTAGCTTCGCACATAAGTGCTAAGAGGCCTGGCGCCCCAGTGTGTTCTGCGACACAAGTTACTGCGCCAACTTAGCCTCACCCGACGGAAATATTGGACCAACTCAATCGAAAGTTGGCCCCTCGACAGTTTTTCTGCCGCCGCCTCTCCATTTCTCCACAGGTCATGCGAACGAACAACCGGTCGTAAGCAAACGGCTGTTCATCCCTTTTGTGTGTGGGGACATGCAGACGTTCGCCAACCCAGAGGGTAAGGATGGTCCAAGCTGTGGCGTACAACTTGAGTTCCCGACACAACGAAGAGACGTTCCTGGGAGCGGCCCGCATCTCAGAAAACCACCCCGAACAACCCTTTGAATCTGGTACACCTCCTCCTGCGAAGGAGTGGCTTCGAGAATCCTTGCTCGCGGTTTTGCGGCCCATCGTAAGCCGAACCAAGGCTGTTCGAGTTCAACTCCATGCGCTTGGTCAGTGCGTTACCGCGGAAGCGTTCAACATGGACCACAAGAGCCTCGGACAAGTGCTCGAAAGCGGGGAAAAGATGCTTTGCATAGCGCCCCGTCTTCAGAACTCGTCCAGTTCCATCGAGCATACCTTGTCCTTGCCTTATGGGCGAGACTCGATCGGCTCGATGGTACTCACCTTCACGCAGACAAGCTGTCTGTGCGAGTTTGAACCTCATGGTAAGGCGCTGGCACGCGAGGTTGCCCTTCAGGTAGCACGTCTCGATTTTCGCGATCGCGCTCGCCGCACTCTAGACATCGACGTGATTCTGGCCGGCACAAGTGCCGCCTTGCGGAATATTGAAATTCAGATTGAAAGGATCGGCACGGCGCGTTATCCCGTAGTTCTCGAGGGCGAATTCGGTGCCGACCCGATGGCCGTCGCTGCCGCGATCCATCTAGCAAGCCATCGCGAAGAGCGCCCCTTTGTCTTGATCGAATTGGCGTGCTGCAATCCGGATCGTTTTTTCGAAGATATCGAAACTGCCCATCGAAGGGCGGAAGGTGGAACGCTCTTCCTGGATGGCGTAGACCTTCTGGAGCTTCGACAGCAGCGGGATCTTTTGCGCGTGCTCAAGCAAGGAAAGGGTGTCCGTTCGCAACGTTCGTCAGTGCGGCAAATCGTCTCCACCCAACGGTCGCTAGAATCGCTGGCGAGCGAAGGCAGCTTTTGCCGGCTTCTTAAGACTGAGCTCGATTATTTGCGTGTACGACTTCCTCCACTTCGCGACCGGCGTGAGGACATCCCAATGCTGCTGAAGGAGCTGTTCCATGCCCGCTCTCCCGTTAGCAACTCTAAGAGGCTAAGCGAAGCCGCAGAGGCCGCTTGTCGCCGGTACAACTGGCCTGAAAATGAGTCGGAACTTGAGCGCACGGCGACACGGCTGGTTGTAATGACTGAGGTTTCGCTCATCGACCTTGTTGAGCTTCGCAAGACTGTCTCGTGGGTTCCGGACGAATCCGGAGTCGAGGAGATCAGCCTGCCGATGGAAATCGGTCCGCAGGATTACTACACGGACAAGCCGACTCCGGGGATCATCATGGAACCAGAAGATCCCTATCAGGCCTCCAATGAGGCGCTCACCCTGGAGCCGGGCTTGTACTCCGCGCTCGATCCATTGGCGATCGAACGCGGAGCATGCGATGTAGCCGAAGCAGCCGCTGAACAGGAGATGGACGAAGTTGGCATGCTTGGAGACTTGCCCCTGCGCCTCGCAGGGCGCAACTTCTCCAATCTCGATTGCATGGCCGTCGGCATTCAGCGCGCTTTGCGCTACGTCGGAAGCAACTATACGGAAGATATTTCACTGGGCCGGCTCGCACGTGAAAGCTACATGAGCCCCTCGCATCTTTCTTTTCTGCTGAAACGTTCGCTTGGAGTGCCCTTTAAGTCCCTGCTCGCAGCCGTCCGCATCGAACGCGCCAAACAGATGTTGAGTGAGCCCAATCCAATGAGCATTACGGACATTTCGCTCGAGGTGGGATTTGGCGATCTTAGTCACTTCGAGCGCACTTTCAGGAGACTTGTCGGCACCAATCCGCGCGAGTACCGGCGCCAGCACGTCATCTCCCGCGCCACTCCAGTCCCCGCCGTTCACGAGCGCGCCATCCATGCTATCGAACGACGAGAGAGTTCCCCCCACTTTGCCGGGGACGAAGAATGAGCGGATGTGGAATGCCTGGCCCATAATTCGCGGAATAAGCAGCAAACATCGTCGATCTGTCCGCGTTTTCCGGAGGAAATTGTCTTACTTTGAATTTGGTCAAGCGCGGAGGGTACTCTTGGAAAACTCTGAAGTCCGAGCTTTGCGGCGCGCGCTCAGCAGTGATCTGACGCGCACAATCAACACTGCGACCAACTATCCCGAAATCCGCCTCAAAGTCCTAGAGTCGCTTGAAGAGCTGAATGAACGTTTCACTGAGCTGGAGTCACTCGCGCACCACGAGCTCCACATCGTAGACAGCCAGCCGCTGATTCGCTTCTATATGAAAGGCGGAAACGCTTACACCTGCGCCCATGAGCCGGCCGGTGTCCCGGCGCAGGACGAGGGCGGCGGAACGTCCGACTGGGACACGCAAGTGATCGTGAACCCATGGGCGCCGCTCCCTGTCCAGACCTATCTCTACAACCGGATCGAAGACATCATCAGAGACCAGATGATAAAGACCGGTGTGGAGATCGCACGTTTGGCATCGGCTCTCGGTTTCCCGCCAAGTCCTACTGTCCTGTGGGCACCGGATCAACAACAGCGTCACTGCTACTACGAGCTCAAATGCGACGACCCTCAGACCTTCCGCCAAGTGTTTGACTACGAACGCCTCGGAATGTGGATGAACGGGCGCATGCCGCTCAGCGACGAGCATGTTCCATCCAAATATCTTCCCGGCATCATCTTCAACGATGGCATAGTTCCGTTTCAGCTCTTTCGCATGGGTTATACCTGGCATGCGACGGTTTCCAGAGCTAGACCTATACCGCCTGATCCTGTGTATCGCCAGGGTCCTGAGATTGAGCGGCCCGTGCTGATGGAGTTGATTGACGTTACCCTTCCCCGCCGCAACACCGTGGAAGCAGTGGAAGTATGGCGGCAAATCGAGACCGGCGACCTGGTTGTATTGCAGCAAAAGGTTGGTGTGCTGGAGGGACCTGCGCGTCGTCTGTACGTGCTTCCTCTGCCCACTCTCTCGTACCACCTGCACGAAAACGCGATTATGCTTTGCGAGATCGCTGACGGCAGCTCCCACCACAAGGACAAACTCGTAAGACGACTCGACCGCTTTAATCAGATCTGGACATCGCTGGTGATACCTCAGCCCAACATGCAGGCGATGCTGAGCCGGCTCGCCGGGACGAACAACCTGGCCGCTGTTCCTCTGAATCCTAACGTCGACGCGACCATCGTACAGTACGCTCCAAACTACGGTCCCGCCACTCCTGGCTACAATCTACCGGGAATCCAGTGGGCGCGGCGGCTGATGTACGCCGTGGCCAACCGTCCGGTCGCATTCCAGGCCAACCGGTATCTCGCAGGCCGCCACGTACTGCGCCTTCTTGTTCAGGTGCTTGGCTGGGGCACTTACTTCTCCGAAGCGGCCTACACCGACGACGTTGCGCTGCGTTCGACGCTGGCCGACAACGGCTTCATCAGGCAGTCCACATTGAAGTCTTCCGACATCTATATCGCTGCTGTTCTTCGCCTGAACGAGCATCAAGACATCGATGCCGTTGCCCGGAACCTCGAAGCCCAGCTACTGCTCCTACCGCAGTACCGCCACGACCTGCTGGCGGCCGCCCTCGGAAAAGACGAAGACGCGGTGAAAGAACTCAACGAGCTTCTAAATGCCAAGAAACTGGTGGTCGAGCAGATCAGCCACAACACAATCCGACACAGCGGCATCAGCCAGGAGCGGACGCTTGCCCTGTTTGCCGATGGTTCTGCCAAGGCATCGTTCAGTGTGACCGATGCTCCGCCAATAGAAGCGCCATTTCGCCCCAAGCCCGGGGATTTAACTGTCCGCCACGCGTCGGTAGTGGACATGGGCGAGCAGCGCAAAGCCTCAGCAGCATTGATCGAGGACTACGCCGTGCGCACCGCTCTGTCGGAGCAGTTCGAAATACTGAAGCGTTTGTTTCCCGGCTTCTAAGGTTTACCCGACATTTGGGTTAGAGCGAAGGAGCCACTTGCACGGCTCAGGGCACTGAAGAGTAGTCGCACAAGCACAAAGCAAAGCAAGGAGAAGAAGAATGCCCGCCCCCAGAAGCACTAAAGGTATTTTTGGCGACGATACGAACCCGGATAAAGATGCAGACGTTATCATGGCGGCGGCGATCGTCGGCTATTCCGACAAGAGGTTGTCCGAGAAGAAGAACTGCGCTTTCGCAGCCGAAGTAGAACGAAGCGCGCTATTTTTCCCTACGCTAAGCCTCCCTCCGAAAATCGTGGATTATGAAGCTTGGATTGCCAACGAAGCCGGTCCGAAAATCAAAACATTTTTGTCTGATGCTGTACTTTTCCAGAATCAGGTCAAAGACATAGCCAGGCTGAAGGCGATTGCAGACGAAGAAGTCGCCTTCACCAGGGGATGGATCCTACTGGAAAACGCAATCGATCGCATTAACTTGGCGCTTGGCATCGACACCCAAAAGGATGTACCGAGAGTGGTGGTGGACGCCAGTCCAAATTTCGGAGGAGCCGGCGTTATCTGGATTGTAGGCGGGACCGGCAATTTGTCGCTCGTAAACCAAAACCGCTACGTGAATAGTCCAGATCGAAGCTACGACTGCGGACAGAGAATCAATTACATCGACAGTAACAACTTCGCTGGCTATAAGGGACTAGGTGCGTACACCGGAATGTCTTCGCGGCAAGAAGGTGCGTCTTATATCTATAGCCCTTTTCGCGGGTATCCATCTGAGGAAGCCGGTCAAAGATGGCTCCCAAAAGATCCTGGAATTCTGGGATACGCTATCAAGCCAGGCAACGATCCTGATGGAAAGCTGAAGTACGTCAGCACCTGGGGCATCATTGGATCGAATGCAATTGCCGACAAAACGCAACATCAGTATCAAATGGTCTATGAGGATTTTTCTCAAAAGGAACGAGAAAAAACGTATCAAACATTCGTCGTGGGGTATACCCACGGCATGATCCAGGCAATTTACGACGTAAGACAATCAGAAATCAATCGGCGGGAAGAGAAAAATGAGTTGTACTCAGGTGTACCCTACGAAATTGGCCTGAAAGCCAGGAAGGATAAAGACCCCTCGACAACCAAGATGGCTTCCTGCTTCTATTGCACTCTGTTCATGGAAGCCAACGAAAAGCCGCCTTCGTCCATTCATTTGGGAACTGGGGAAAGCTGGGCTCCTGCCTATTTCAGTGGAGATCAGATTAAAGCAAATCTGCACATCAACGACGAAGAAAACTTTGGCAAACAGGACCTTCAAGACGCCATAAGACGTTGCAACCGTGAATGGGAAAAGCTATGCCTCGAGGTCCTAAATCGTGGCATAAGCCTGATAGATAGATCTAGAGCCATTGAACCTGATCACAGTGACAGTTTTGAGGCACTAAAAATTTACATGAGCGAGAATCAATATTCACATCTTGCCGGCAACCTGATCCTTGACAGTGCAACAGTTCACGAGAAGATCGTTGTACGCGTAGTGCGCACGCTTAAGCCACCTGGCGAGCGAGGGTAATCTTTTTTTATCCTGATGCAATGGCAGCGGCATGCTGGATTCAACAGCGTTCGATTGGCAAACGTGCAGTTCGATATCGGAGGAAAGCTCACCGTGCCAAGAGGGGAACCGATTTCATGTGGGCGGTTATCAGACGGCGGGTCTCCCGATCCAGCGGGAGTTCCTTCTGGAGTGTGGGCCAGAGTACCATGATTCTCTCTATGGTCTCGCGGGCAGTTTCGAGCACGAGTTTGCTTGGAACCTGTGCTTTTCGTGCAAAGCGTTCCATCAATTCCCAATCCAATCGGCTAATGGCCTTCTCTTTGGCGATAGACAAAGCCAAGAGATCATCTGCGATATAACGCACAGTAGACACGAAATCGTAGGCCGGGGCGAGGTGCGGCGTATGACCATTGGGGTAGATGAGGGACCAGTTCTTCAAGTGCATGTCATTGTTTCCGATAGCTACATTGAAGATGAGCCTTCGGACGAACTCGGTGAACTGTGTCTCATCCGTCAAACGCCATAGATCGGCGGCCATGTTGGTGTAGCTGTAGTTCTTATATTTGGCTTCGGGAAACTGCCCGTATATCTGGTTGAAATCCTCGATATGGATGCGCCTTCCCTTCGCGCCGCGGTCAAATCGCCTGATGTAAAAAGCATTTCCCTTCAACTGCCGCCATTGTTCTGGAACGCCATCAATCCGGTCCATAGGGAGCAGGCCAACCTCGGGCACTTGTATGCCTACTTCGCGCGCAAACTGCATCATGGAGTATTCGTTTTCGGGCAGGTGTGGATACGCTGCGGATGGAAGCTTTACGATCCAGTGTTCGCCCTGCCTGGAAGCAGGGATAGAGAGTTGCCGGTTCGGATTGCCGACCGCCGAGAGTTTCAACTGGACGCCAGCAAGCGAAAATCGCAGGACATCCTTTCCAACCTTTCTACGCAATTCAGTGGGGGTGCCTTGAGCGGGCGGAAGTGCGCGTCCTTCGATGTCGTGAACGGTAACTGCCCCCGGCAGATCATTGCCGAGAAGCCATAGCAGAAAGAACTCTCTTTGCGCATTTACATCGCCATGCTCGGCAATATATTGCCGCAACTGTCCTTCCGGCAGAAGATTGGAAAAGAATGGAGGCAACCGGCGTGTCACTGGCCGAACATCAGTTCGGAGTTCCCGATAGGCGTCATAGAAACTCAAGCTCAGAATAGACCGATTCTTGTCTGCTATATAGGCCGCATCGAAGACAAAAAGATTCTGGTCGTTGGGCAAATTTGTAATCGTGCCAACAACGGTTCCAGAGAGGCGTACCTCCAGAACGGAAGGCCGACTGGCGCTAGGAGCTCTCTTCTTCGGCATCTTCCGGCACTCCTCCTACCAGGGGTGGGCTGCTTTCAGCAGGCGCTTTTGAATGGCCTCTATCGGCTGTACGTTCGACTAGTGCTCGCACGGCTGGCACAAGACGCTTTGGAATGAGCATGGGTTCGAGGTCTAAAACCCGCGCCATCTCCAGTAAAGTAGACACACGCAGATCGCCGCCACGTTCGATTCTGGAGACCGAACTTTGCGGTTGGCCAATACGCTTCCCCAGGTCGCCCTGGGTTAAGTTCCTGGCCTCACGAGCCTGACGGATTTGGTCCTGAATATATGCCATACGATATATTAATATAAAACATATCATAAAACATATGCAACCCTACAAATCTCGAAGAGCGGTCAAGCAGCGGGCCGATACAGGTCGGTCTGATCCAAATTAGACGGGCTTTGAATCTGGATTGGACGAACATTAAATCCGAATTAGACGCTATACCAATTGGGTTTGATTGGCATTGAAAGTGCAATCGTACAAGCGGCTGATTTCAAGGGCATACGAAACTGATAGACATCTGTGGGGATGATTTAAAGCTTGGCGTCGTACTGTACGACGGAATGAGTAGGCTGAGTTGTATCTCTTCAAGTCTTCTACTGCGGCGCTAATTCTTAGCCGCGAGTCATCTTCGATGTGATTGGAAACGACTTAGCCGGATGCGAGCGCATCCAGTTCTCTTTGCTTTCGGACTCGACTGTTGTACGCAGCAGTCGCATCGCTGCCGACCGAGATACGTGTACGCTTGTCTCGGTCCAGTCGAGGTAGTAGGCACCTTCCGGATGTCTTTCCGCGTGGTCATCGACCATGACCCAATCGGGGTTGATACGGCCGTTAGGACCGACAACAACCGGCAGTAGCGCTTGCCCTCCGAAGTGTCGATACGTTTGTTGATATTCACCTGCATGGGGCCTTCCCACGGCAAAGTTCGTATCACTTTTCGTATCACCGCTCCCATACTCGGTCAAAAGTATTGATGGGAAAATGGGTCGGAGGGATTCACATCCGGCTTCAAATATCACATAATAAATCGGTTGATGATTGTGCTACAGACAAGGCCCCCAATTAGGCCCCCAAAATTGCGGGAGGGTACACATTTCCCTTTACTATTGGCCTGCGTGGAAAGCTGGACGTAGAATAGAAGAGACCTGATTGGAAAGATAATGTAACGCTTGCCATATCTGGCTGTACGCCTGGTGGTGACTTCACGGCCATGACTACGGAACTGATCAGCAGCCTCCGGCAGGTCGCCGGTGGCCGTGAAATCTTAGTGCCTGGCTGCGGAAACGCTTTTCAGGCGGTGCGGAAGCCGGTAGTCACCACAGCCTCGGTACGGGTTAAAGAGCGCTTTGACGACATTCACCTCGAACTCAGATTCTGAGCTCCTTGCTTCCCTTGTTTCAAACATAGATTCCAAAGTCGCTTGGCTTCCCGTGGTAGGTTTCACTCTCCACGGGAAGGCCCAGTCATGAGCATTACTTGCTATTGCGCTCGGGCCTGTCAGTCGCTGACCTCGGAGCATTGGACATGGGTACAGACTTTGAGCTGATATTGACTTAGCGAGTGTAAGGCGAATGCTCGCTTATCGTTCTCTTGAGTGTCCAACAGACCACCGTAAGGGTGCATAAACAGTGATCTCGATTCCTAGTCGTCACCTTACAACTTGCGCTCCTGGCCTCCACTACCCGCCGATTTGGTTCAGCTCCGCCCTGGCACGATGCTCAATTCTTGTTCTGAGCCTGAGCGTAACCGCGAGCGGGAGGGCGCAGGGTCCTCCGGCTTCGAAATCTGCGGATGTCCAGACGGCAACGTCTGTGCCAACCCCGCTCAAACTTCATTTTGGCGACCCTGTAACATTTCCATTGGGAAGTAAACAGAGTGCTTTCTTAGCCGATTTCAAATGCGATATGGGTGGTTCGATCTACCTTCCCATGGTAGATGACGTTTCCCAATTTGCGTCACAGAGTGGACCGTCGCAGGTTTTTCCCATATTGATGATAACCGCTCTTACGCCATCAGGGAGTGTGGTACGGTACACTCCGCAGGTGGTCGCTGGATATAGAAATATTGTCCCACTGCTTCGCTATTTTGTTTCGAAGTCCTCGGTCTATGTCTTAGCGATGGCAGATAAGTTTGACCCTATTGACAATCGGAAGATAATTGGACGGTCGCGTCTGATAGAGGTCTTTAGTCATAAAGGCGAACTAACACGAACCATCATTCTTGATCCGGATCTCGATCCAATCAACATTGCGGCTTTCGAAACGGGAGAACTCCTCATTTTTTCTCTCGATAGGCTCAATCACACCATTCGGTTGTTTCTGCTGGACTCCGCAGGTCGTCGTGAGTCGGAGTTGAGTCTGTTTGACAATGACTTCGCCAAAAAGCTGGATTTAGCGGCCAAGACCAAGGACGGCGAGGCGCTTTCCAAGGCACTTGCGGTGGCAAGCATAATCCCAAAGGGCGAAAATCTTCTGCTGGACGCATCTCGAGCAAATCTTCCCGTGTTGGAACTCAACCGACACGGGGTAGTGCGCGCTCTGACATTAGCTCTGCCACCAGGAACGGTGCTTCAGTCATTGCTTCTATCCGACGACGGTCTACTGCATGCGCTCGTAGGCGAATTGCGTCCGGTGCCGCCTCCTTCCAACACTGCATCCGAGGAACCATCTCCTAGCGAAACTCAAGCTCTATTTCCAACAGAAATTGACGAGTTTTACCCGCAAGATGGCTCCCTATCCCGGAGAATTTCACTAGAACCCGGACCGGTACCTGTATGTGCCATGCGAGGCAGCTATGTATTTTCTGCGCCGCGCGAAGAAGACGGCAAGCTCCAGATGATTCTTGCGACGCCCCGGTGACCAGTCGTGTTAAGGCGTCAGCGTCCATTCAGGCAGCGGTGGCCATAGTCGCCCTCCATGACAAGCGATGAGTACCAATGAGCATTTAGTAGGCGAGTGCTCGAAGTCACACGCGATGTGTTCGGTGGCTCAGACTGAGTGTCGCCTATGCCACACCTGCCCGAAAATGAATTACCTTCCCGCCGCATTGAGTCTGCTCTAGAAAATTCGCCCCACTCTCGCATCATCTTCACTCGCGGCTCCAGGTACAGCGCATGATTGTAAGCAGCGCTTATGGCGTTGCGCGGGGCATGGGCGAGCTGCAATTCGATATGCTCGTGCGGGCCAACCCTGCTCGTGCAGGATCGTACTAGCGAGGCCTCTGAAGCCGTGGCCGGTCATATCGCCGCCGTACCCCATTCTCTTCGGCGCCAGCAGAATCGTGTTGTTGCTCATTGGCTTCCGGTGATCGCGGTCTCCAGGGAAAACTAACTCACTAACCACGCTCAACTGCTTCAACAGTGTGAGCACTTCGATTGTTTGGGGAGCCAAGGGGACGATGTGCGGTGTCTTCATCTTCATCCGCTCAGCCGGAATATTCCAGCGACACGCTTCCAGATCGAATTCGTCCCACCGTGCACCGATCAACTCGCTGGTACGCACGAAGGTCATTGCAAGCAGCTTCATAGCAAGCCGAGTTACATGCTTGCCCTGATAAATCTCAATCGCTCTCAGCAGTGCGGGAAGCTCCTTTGCATCCACACGGGCATGGTTTACTGTTCTGCCGGGACTTGAGAATGTCGCCCGGCTTGATCTCGCTCGCAGGATTCCGCTTCGTTAAACCATGCGCCACGGCGTAGCGGAAAATCTGACCGGTCGTCTCGAGAGCCCTCTTAGCGATATCCAGCTTACCCCGGTCCTGAATGGCCTTCACCATCGACACAATCTCGGGGGCTTCAATCTTCGTAATCAGACGATCACCAATGGCCGGAAACACGTTCGCCTCTAAACGGCTCCACGTTGCCCTCACATGGTGGGGGCTATTGCCGTCCTTCCAGTGCTCATGCCATTGGGAGGCGATCAGGCGGAAAGCTAATTCATTGCTCTCCCGAACGGCGCTTCTCTCCGCTTTGCGCTGTTCCATCGGATCGATACCGGATGTGAGCAGCCGCCGCGCCTCCGCGTGGAGCGCTCGAACTTCAGCCAGTGTCACTTCGGGATACTGCCCGAAGCTCATCTTTTTCTCTTGACCTTCAAAGCGATACTTCCAACGCCACAGTTTGCCGCCTGCCCTCGTCACCAGCAAAAAACAGACCTCTGGTGTCCGCAATCTTGTAATCCCGTTGCCGGGTGCCGCTCTCCTAATCGCCGTATCTGTCAGCATAGAACCCAAAGGCCCCCAAATCCCAAGGTGGAGGCCCCAAAAAAGCCCCAAAAATTACGTGGATTTCACTGTACGGCATCGGACAGTAGCGGACAATTAAAATAATAAAACCCGCATAATTAGCGGGCTCTTGGAGTCATTATTGGACTGTACTGGATTCTAAAATGGTCGGGGCGGAGGGATTCGAACCCCCGACCCTCTGCTCCCAAAGCAGATGCGCTACCAGACTGCGCTACGCCCCGACTGACTCCAGTTTATCGCATGCAGCGCCCGTAACGCTCAGAATCCCCCGAAAAGACCATGCGATACTGTGCCGAAGAGCGCGTGGAACAGGCCATCGAAGACCCACGCCAGCAGAAGCATCGGGAGAACCACCAGTACCGCAAGCACGAGGCAAAGGGCGCCGAGAAAAACCCAGCTCTGCACCGTATGTTTGCGCGGCTCATCCACGCTACCAACCAACAACGCATAATTGCGCCGGTTCGCACGCCACGCAATGTCGAACATATCCCCGAGTATCGGCACGGAGCCGACAATCACTTCAATCGCAACGTTAGCCACCATTCGCGTGACAGTAACGTAGGAGACGCCTCGCACCCATGCTGCAATAATAATGATGCAGGAAGCGATGCCGCCAATGAGATCGCCTATGCCCGGGACAAAGCCAACAATCCCGTCGAGTCCGAAGCGGATCGAAGTGCCCGGAATTCGGATGAAATCATCAAGCACATGCGAAAGAAGATCAAGGTTCTCATCATCAAATGCCTTGCTGGTGCGTCTGAGCCGAGGAGAAAGAATCTCGGGCTTCGCGGTTAAGGCCATTCGCACCCCCCACCGCCCCGCGATTGCCTGGCGGGGTACCGATGCTATAATTCCAGTATACGGCGGCTATAGTTCAGTGGCAGAACGCCGCTCTGTGGCAGCGGATGTCGTGGGTTCGAAACCCACTAGCCGCCCCAATTATCCCTCCACATTGCGGAACCCACCTTGCCCGGCACATCCCAAGTTTCCACTTCGATTTCGTCTGCACGGCTCTTCGTCGGGACCTCTGGTTGGGCTTATCCCACTTGGAAACCCGATTTCTATCCTGCCTCCACGCCTGCCAAACGATTTCTCGAATACTACGCGACCAAGCTGACCTCGGTTGAGGTCAACTACACCTTCCGTGCCTTGCCAACCTCGAAGATGCTTGAGGGTTGGCTCGCCGCAACTCCACCAGTATTTCGCTTCAGCTTCAAGGCTCCTCAGCGCGTCACACATTTCAAGCGACTGCAGGATTGCGCCGGCGACATCGCGCAGTTTTTCGCAGCTCTTGAACCGGTAAAGCAGGCAGGAAGACTTGGTTTGTTGCTTTTCCAACTCCCGCCTAACTTCAAAGCCGATTCGGAACGTCTCAAGAACTTCCTTGCCGCACCCGAGTTTCGAACGGAAGATGCTCCGGCTATTGCATTCGAGTTTCGCAATGAATCGTGGTTCTCTGATGAGACCTATGCGATTCTGCGCGAACACAATGCGGCGCTCTGCATTGCCGAGAGCGGCGATCTGCTTACACCGGAGGTGCACACGGCCGCCAATTACACGTGTTACCGACTGCGAAGAGAAGGCGGTTATTCAGCGCTTGAGATAGAAGCATTCGCAAAACGTTTTACGCCGCTCGCTCAGGAGCGCGATGTTTACGTCTACTTGAAACACGAGGACGAGCCGACAGGCGCACTCAACGCAGCTGAACTGGTCGCCCGAGTGAATGAGGGCAGCGGTTGATGCAGGCGGCAGGGAGAGAGGGCCTCACAGTTGATTTTCGACCCCGTCGTTTTCTAACCAATGGGCATCTGCAGACCATCGCGGGCAATTATTTTGCACGGGTCAACATTCTGCCGCCGCCTGAAGAACAATCAGTTGAAGTCTCACGAGCCTCGCAGAACCAGATTGCTAGCCAAGTTCTCTGTCATTGTCATTGGCAGCCAGAAGAGGTTCGTGCAGGTCGGCCAACCGCCATTATTGTGCACGGGTTGGAAGGTTCATCGAACTCCCAATACGTCATTGGTAACTCGAACAAACTATGGCGCGAGGGATGCAACATCGTGAGGATGAACATGCGCAACTGTGGCGGCACAGAGGCGCTGACTCCTACGCTTTATCACTCGGGCCTGTCGAACGATGTACTTGCTGTGATGAACCATTTTGTTGCGAAGTATGGACTGCGTTCAGTGTCACTCATTGGCTATTCGATGGGGGGGAACCTCGTCCTTAAGGTCGCTGGCGAACTTGGCAGTGACGCGTCTGACGTCCTTCATTCTGTGATCGGAGTGTCGCCCGCCGTCGATCTCGGGCCTTCGGCCGATGCGCTGCATCTTCCGATGAACAGGCTCTACGAAATGAAGTTCCTTCGTGCGCTGCTGCGACGTTTCAGGCGCAAAGCGATACTCTTTCCCCGAGCCTACGACCGCAATCGTGCGACAGGGATTCACTCGCTCCGCGAATTTGACGATCGCATCACGGCGCTCTATTCCGGTTTCTCCGGCGCAGATGACTACTACCATCGCGCAGCTGCGGCTCGCGTCATCGATCGTATCGTTGTGCCGACGCTGATCCTCCATGCACTCGACGACCCATTTATTCGCTTGACTGAAAAGACCAGAGAAACGATTAAAGCGAATCCGCACATTACTCTGCTGGAGAGCGAGCATGGAGGCCACTGCGCCTTTCTCAGTGACTCCGATGAAGCCACTGGGTACGATGGTTACTGGGCAGAATATACCCTGCTGCGCTTTCTTCTGGCTCACGCCTGAGACTTCCCGACCGAGGCTGTTTTTCGTAAGGCGCGGGTTTGCCGTTCGTGACGCTAAGATAGTTGAGATGCTCTCAGAATGGTCCGCTGAATGTTCTCCACACGATCCTGTACTTGTGGTGCCTTGGTCTGATCCATCGGACAGCACGGGCAATCGGAGATTCATCGATCTGCGTGAAAATCCTTATGACCTTGATCATCTGCCCGAGGCTGAACAGTATCCTCCGCTAATGCATGCGCTGCGCGCCCTCAACGGAGCCCGCTCACCTGTCTTTACGGCGAAGTGCGATGCCTGGCGGCTAGACCCGGAAGAACTCGACGCCCTTCGACTGAACCTTGGCATTAATGACGACGAAGGAGCGGAAGGGTTCGCAAGTTACATCGATGTTCTCTGGCGCGAGCGTTCGCGATTCGCATCGTTTCATCTCCAGGAACAGATGTTGCATCGGCTTACGCGACAAGCTTCGTCGCTGGAATATCACTACGCGATGCTTGATTGCATCCTTCGTCCGGCAGTGATCGATTTCACGGGCCCGCAGGAGGGTTTTGCAATCACCTTATATGTCAAAGCTGCGGGCCACGATGCCCGCGCCGCGGAAGAACACTGGGCATCGACGCTGGAGGGCGTTGTCGCGCTCTTCCGAGGCAAAGATCTTGGCTTCACATGACGTCAGCGCGGGTCCGGACCTGCTACTCCCTTGTCCTTGTCACTCCCGTTACAATGGATTCAGTCCACAACGAGGGGCGAGTAGCTCAATTGGATAGAGCATCAGCCTTCTAAGCTGACGGTTGCAGGTTCGATCCCTGCCTCGCTCACCACCCCTGATTCATTCCTCTCAAGCCTTAGGCTTCCATGAAAACGTCTTCGCGCGAGACCTTGCAGCGGTCCCCGCCATTCTTGTGTCCAGTTGCATGCCAGATCGCCGCAAGCGCAATCAAACTAAGCGCAAGAATGCAGACACCGTTCCACGCCCAATGAACCCACGCTATCGTTGCAAGCGCCGACCCCGCCGCCGCTCCGGTGAAATAGATCGTCATGTAAACCGTGTTCAGCCTGCTGCGAGCCGAGGGATCAAGTCCAAAGATGCGGGTCTGGTTCGCCACCTGCGTCATCTGCGCACCCATATCAAGCACGATGACGCCGACAACGAGTGCGACAAGGTGAAATGCCGTCGAGCGATGTGCAGCCTCCTCACCCCACAACAGAAAATAAGAGCCCGCGAGAAGTGCCATCCCGAGCGATATGACGTAGCGCGAGCCATGTTTGTCGGCGAGTCGTCCTGCGAGAGGAGCAACCATCGCTCCGGCCGCACCCACAACACCGAAAGTCCCCGCCACACCCGGCCCCAGCTCATAGTGCCGATTCAGCAGGAAAGCCAGCGTCGTCCAGAAACAACTGAACGATGCAAAAACCAACGCTCCGATGATCGAGGACTCGCGCAACAGCGGTTGCGTGCGAAACAGCGTCCACAGCGACTTCATCGCATCGCTGTAGTGCAGTTTCTGTTTTGGAGGCAGCCTGGGCATCACCTTTTTCAACAGAGGCACAAAGGCTGCATTCATCACAGCCGCAACAACAAATACCCAGCGCCATCCGTGAATCTTACTAACCCAGCCCGCAAAAGTACGCGCCAGCAAGATCCCGAGCAGCAAGCCGGTCATCACGGTCCCTATGGCGCGGCCTCGCTGCTCATGGGAGACCAGGTCCGGCGCAATCGGCAGCGCGACATGCGTAACGGAAGCCAACATACCGATCAGCACGCTGCCAGCGATTAGCAGATTAATACCAGGCGAAGCCGCTACCAGCAACAATCCAATCGCCACAGCTCCATACATCCGCATCATCAGCGCGCGACGTTCCAACACATCACCTAGCGGAACGAAAAACAAGAGGCCTATGGCATAACCGATCTGTGTTGCCACCGCGACGAAACCAGTGCGCCCAGCCGTAACACCATACGTGCGGCCCATCTCGAGCAGCAACGGCTGGTTATAGTACATCGTCGATACCCCAACCGCACAGGCAAGTCCCAGGAAAGGCAACGGAGCGTGAGGCGCGGGCTTTTGGGAAGTGGTCATACCAGAGAGAGGCTTTCACTAGTGTAGCCTCTCTCAATTCCCACAGTGCATCTCGGTAGTTGTGAGCGCTAGAATTTGCCGAGGGTAAGTTTCGCGATCGTCGCGAGCTGCATAAAAGAGGTTCCTTCATAAATCTTGCCGATCTTCGCATCTCGATAGAACTTTTCTACGGGATATTCCTTCACAAAGCCCGCCCCTCCATAAATCTCAACCGCCAGGCTCGCCACGCGCTCGGCGACATGCGACGCGAAATACTTACACATCGCCGCCTCCTTCAGAAATTCGAGCTTCGCATCCTTCAGCCGCGCCGCGTTATAAACCATCAGCCTTGCTGCTTCAATCTCAGTAGCCATCTCCGCCAATTGAAACTGCATCGCCTGAAACTCAACCAGCGCCCTGCCAAACTGCTTGCGCTCCTTCGCCCACTTGGCCGCATACCCCCACGCTCCTGCAGCCAGTCCAAGCATCTGCGCGCCAATACCTATACGGCCCTCATTCAGAGTCTCAATCGCAATCTTGTAGCCTTTGCCTGGCTCACCCAAAACCTGTGCAGCAGGAATAACGCAGTCATTAAATACAAGCTCACATGTACTCGAGGCACGAATACCGAGCTTGTCTTCTTTCTTGCCAAGCGTGAATCATGGCGCACCTTTCTCAACCAGAAAAGCCGTAATCCCTTTGTAACCAGCCGCAGGATCGAGCGTCGCAAAAACGATAAAGAGTCCGGACTCCTTCGCATTAGTAATCCAGAGCTTCTGGCCATTCAGCACGTAGGCGTCGCCGCGCCTCGTCGCGCGCATTTGCAGCGCAAACGCATCAGAACCCGATCCTGCTTCGCTCAACGCATAAGAACCGACAGTACCACTTGCAAGTTGCGAGAGATATTTTTTCTTCTGCTCTTCCGTCGCCCATCGAACCAGTGCATTAACGCAAAGCGTGTTCTGCACGTCGACCATCACGCCCACTGCAGGATCAACCGCGGAGATCTCCTCAACCGCAAGAATCGCATTGAAAAAACTCCCGCCCGCTCCTCCATACTCTTCGGGAACCTCAATGCCCATCAGACCAAGCTGAAAGAGTTTCTGAACAAGAGCTGAATCCATCTGCTGTGATTCATCCATGCCACGCACGAGCGGGCCAATCTGCTCAACCGCGAAGCGTCTCACCGTATCGCGAAATATCTGTTCCTCTTCACTAAGCTGCGTCAACGCCGAACCGGCACACTGCGACATCCACTCACCTCGATATTCTTTTCGAAAGGCGAGTCTAGCATTTTGAAGTCGTAACTGAATAGCGGTTCAGTTTACCGGGCAGCCTTCACCAGTCGCCCACGTCGGCTTACGATCGTCAGCTTTTCTGTATTGAGAATCTTCCGCGCCTGCTCCTTCGCATGCTTTGCCCAGGGACCGACAGGATCAAGCCGCACATAAGAAAGCCAGTGCCGCAACGCCCGCCGTCGTTGGCCCTGTCGTTCATATGCCAGTGCGAGATTGTAGTGAGCATCCGCATAGTGCGGCACCAACGCAACAGCTTTCTGATATGCAACCGTCGCTTCGGTCAGCCGCTGCATCTCATCAAGCACGTTCCCCAAATCGAAAAACGCCAGCGCATACTCCGGGTCGGCAATCGTCGCCCTGCGATAGTGCTCTTCCGCCAGTTCGAAACGCCTCATATTGTAGTGAATTGTCCCGAGATTAATCAGAGCAGGTGCATGTTCGGAGCGAATCGCAAGAATTGCCTGATAGATCTCCATCGCTTGCGAAAGCGTGGCAGCGTTCTCCTCCAACTGCACCGCGCGCAGAAACATATCCTGAATCTCTGCAGCCTTTCTCGCCGGCGTCTCCGCACTGACACTCAGCACGCCCATTTGACGCGCAGGCGAAGTATCAAAATCAAAAGCAAGCTGTTGCGTCAGCGGATCAACGAGCGCGCCGCGATGCCTGAAGCTAAGCCGCGATCCGCGAGGTACAAAGCTTGCTTCCTTTAGCGGATTGCGCATTCCTGCCACGCGCTGCATTGCATCAACAGACGCTCGAATGCTTTTGGCAGAGATGCGGTTGTTCGCCTGCAGGTCGCGGAGTTTCCGCAACTGCCCAAGAGCTTCAAAGGAATAATATTCGCTGAAGGTTATCAATCCGACCCGCTCCCATGCCAGAAGCTGGCGTGCATGCAGGTGAAGAATCCGGATTACGTCTTGACGGCTATATCGGGTCACTGTGTGTCTCGCGTGGCACCGTCTCAGAGAATCAGTACGGCAGACTCTTTCTGGAGTATGCCCTCGCAAGCCACGTCAATCAAGACCATTCGGCTTCAGGAGTATTAAATAGCCGTGGATAACACGTACCAAATCTGGTTCGCTGGTTTGGAAACCAGCTTCCGCCGTCGTTATTCCGCCCGTAACGCCTGCGATAGCTCGACCGAAGCCGCTCTCCGCGCCGGCAATAGGCAGGCGGCGATCGTCAACAGCAACAGCGCAATCGCTGCCAGTCCGAGCGTCAATGGGTCGAGCGCCTGTACCCCGAAAAGGAACGTCTGGAGAGTATGCGCCGCAGCCCATGCTCCCGCCAGTCCGATCGCGCAACCAAACAACGCAAGCTTCACTCCCGAGCCAATCACCAGGCCAACGATTCCCACACGCTGAGAGCCTAATGCCATGCGAATCGCCATCTCCTGCACGCGCAATGCCACCGAGAACGCGATCACGCTATAGATTCCAAGAATAGCCAGCAATACTGCAATCGCCGCAAACGAAGAAATCAGCGCCGTATTGAACCGCCGCGGCGCCTCCGTCTCTGAGATCGCATGCTCCATCGTCTGCACCTGCGTCAGCGGCAACTGCGCATCGATCTGCCGTACCGTCGTGCGCAACGCATTCTGCATCTGCTCAGGAGCCATCGCCGTTCGCAGCGCAATATAGCCACCGTTTCCATTTAAATCGGTTGGTGAAGCCAACGATCCGGCCATCGCCTCCGCCTGGGAAACCGTCGTATAGTATTGCTTCTTGTCCTCCACGTCTGGAGAGTTTTCCTTCACATCCTCAACCTCGCCGACCACAAGAGCCCACGGGGTCTGCATCGCAGGCGTACCTATTCGTATCCGCTTGCCGATAGGGTCTTGCCCCGGCCATGCATGCTCAGCAAGTTTGCGATTCACAACGACGACAAGCTGCGATCCCTCCTTGTCGTCTGCGGTCAGGTAGCGCCCACGAACCAGAGGCACTCCCATCGCCTGTAAGTAATCGCCCTCAATCTGAACAATCGTGGCAAGTTCCAGACCGCTATCCTTTGGCGGCACATAGCCCTCCGCCACAAACACGCTGTTCGAATTATTCCCGGCTGCCGGAAGGAATGAGGTTACCCCTGCGCTCTGAACCCCCGGCAGCTCCTGCATTCGTCTTTCCAGCTCATGGTTGAACTCATTCACCGCAGACTGGGTCCCGTACTTCTCCCGCGGTAGATTGTACGCAGCCACGAGCGTATGGTCAGGCCGGTATCCCAGATCCACCTGCCGCATCTTCTCAAAGCTTCGCAGCAACAATCCCGAAGCCGCGAGCAAAACCATCGCAACCGCAATCTCCCCAACCACCAGCGCCGACCGCAGCCGAGCGTGTCCGCCTGCAGTGCCTGTGCGTCCACCTTCCTTCAACGTGTCGTTCACGTTCGTCCGAATCGCCGCAAACGCGGGCGCTAGCCCGCACACCACTCCGGTCAAGACCGCGAGCGCGAGTGCAAAAACAACCACTTGCCAATCCAATCCAATCTCGTTGATGCGCGGCAGGGTCTCCGGCAGCAGCTTGATCCCAACTCGCAACGCAATCCACGCAAGCAGAAGCCCAGACACACCTCCAGTCACGCTCAGCACGAGACTCTCCAACACCATTTGCCGCAGCAAAGCTGAGCTGCTCGCTCCGAGCGCCAGCCGCACCGCAATCTCTCTCCGGTTTCGAATCGCACGCACCAGCAAAAGCCCCGCAAGATTCGCGCAAGCGATCAACAACACAACCGTAACCGCAAGAAACAGGGTCCGCACCAGTGGCCGTGCCGACTCAACGGTCTCTTCGTGGAGCGGTCTCACAACAGGATGCATACTCAGCCCAGCCATAAACGCCGGATAATTCCGTATCGTCTCCTTCGCCACTCCTTCCGCATCGCTCACAGCCTGCGCCTCGGTTACACCTGGCTTCAACCGACCCACCATGCTGTAGCTCCAATTCGCTCCACTGCTCGGCTCAAGTTCGCCTTTCGTAAAGCTGATCGGCACCCAAAGTTCGCTTCGGTTCAGATGGCCCGGCTGTAGTGGAAACTCAAAGTTGCGAGGCATCACGCCGATCACTACATATGGCTTGCGGTCGAGAAGAATCTTTTTGCCAAGAATGTTCGCATCAGCCTGAAAGCGGTTCTGCCAGGTCGAATAACTTAGCACCACCACCTGCTGATGCTGGTCGTCCTCTGCCTGCGAAAATACGCGTCCCATCAACGGCTCAACCCCCAACGCAGGCAACACGCCTCCGCTCATTCGGGTGGCGTTAACAATCGCAGGCTCTCCCACGCCCGACAATTCAAACCCCGCTCCTTGATATCCGCCAAGACTCGTAAAGCTGTGCGTATCTCGCGTGTAGTTCCGGATATCCGGCACCGTCACCCCTGCTTCGCCATTTCCGCCGACCTGCGCACCTTGGAGAACGTCCCCCAGCACCATCAAGCGGTCCGGCTCTTTGAATGGCAGCGGACGGAGCAGCACGGCCTCTACGATCGAAAAGATCGCCGTCGTCGCGCCAATCCCCAACGCCAGCATCAACACCGCGGTAAGCGCAAATCCGGGCGAATTCAACAGACGGCGGACGACAATCTTCAAATCGCGAGACAAGGTCAGCATGGGGGAAATCCTCACTCAATTATTTGCCAAGGCTATTTGCAATTTCCAAGCCACACGGATTTGCCGCAACTCCATGCAAAGTCAGCTATTTGCCCCCGCCACGGACATCGCCACTGTCCGAAATTGTTGCGAGCTGTTCACAAATGGACACGATTCAATCAACACACTCGCTAAGATCGCTCCGGACCATGCGATGAATCAAGGTATCCCCCGCCTCTACCCGTTCACTTATTCCATGAGATGACGCGCCAGGTCTTCGCGCAGGTCACCTGGTCCATCATCGCCGAAGTTCAACTAAGCCGCGTTCGCAACGCAGTCTCATAGCCAGCGTACACTCGATCGAAAACAGCATCCCAGCTGCAACCCAGCGCATACTCCCGAGCCTCCGACCGCATCGCATCAAGGCGCGCTCTATCTCTCACCAACTCTGCCACCGCATTCGTAAAATGATCATCTTCAGTTACAAATCCCGTCGTTCCATCCCGCACAATAAACTTCGGCCCGCCGTCTGGAGTCACCACCGCAGGAATCCCACTCGCCAGCGCCTCCAAAACAACATTCCCAAACGTATCCGTATGCGATGGAAACACCAGCACATCCATATTCGCGTAAGCCTCTGCAAGCGCCTGCCCTCGTAAGACACCGGCAAACTCCGCCCTCTTTAACTCTCTCCGCAGCTCCGCCTCATCGTTCCCGTGCCCCACAATCAGAAAGCGAACGCCGCCTCCCAAACCCATTCCCTCCAGCTCCCTATCCACCCTCGCCAGCAGCGAAACGTTCTTCTCTACCGAAAGCCGTCCCACATATCCCAGAACGACACATCTGTCATCAGTCCCTCGCGTTCGATGCGCAGGCGAAAACCACTCCGTGTCGACACCGCGCCGCATCAGAAAACAAGGCCTGCTCGTCGCCCTTTCCAGCATCCGGCACAATTCCTCGTTCGGAGCGAATAGAACCTTCGCCATTTGGTAGAACCGTGAAGTTCCCCAAAGCACCCCAGCCTCCACCCCTCGCTCAATCGCAGTCCCGCGGTTCTGCGCCATGCGTCGCGTCAGCCAACCCATTCTCCGTGCAGCATACTCATGAATATTCGTATGCCATGAGGCCGCCAGCGGCACTCCCATCTCCCACGCAAAGTAAGCCCCAAACATCCCCAACTCACTCGGCCCCGTAATGTGAATCATATCCGGCTGAAACCGCTCCAGCTCCCGCCGTATCACCGCGCCGTGCCGCCAGAACAACATGTCGAATCGAAGGTCCTTCTCCATCCGCACGGAACTTCGGCTCCGGCCCAGCTCCAGTGTCCGCAACCCACCCGCCTGCTCGAACGCCGGCTCCCGCATCCCTGCACGTACACACAAAAACGGCAGCCCATACCGCTCCGCGTAAGCCAAAAAATTTCGGCTCGTATGTGCCACGCCATTCACTTCATGGAAGGAATCCGGAAAGTAGGCAACACGCGGCACCCGCATCGCTCTAGACTACCCCGCGCCATCCCCCGCGAGAACCGGGAAACTCAACCCTCAAAACTCGAAGTCACAGCCTAAGCGTCCTGCTTCGCCAACGTAGCCCGCATCTCGCCTCGGTTGTTCCAGGCCAGCCGTAATCCGCCCGAAACGGGCGCCGCACCCATCATCCGAACCAGGCTCAGTGCCGCCTGGCAAAGCGCAGGAGCATGTCCCGTCGTCCAAAGCTCCGTCAGCGGCCGCATCACGCCCTCAGCATCCGGATGGTACACCCGCTCATCCCATTGCCGCGATCCCTCCGGAAAATCCGGATAATTCCGGACCGCTGCCAGCGTTGATTGCAGAATTCTATGTTTCCACGGCTCCGCATATTGCGGCATAAAGAGCACATGGCTCTGCCGCTCGCGCCTCACCTCATGCACAAACTCCGTAAAGCTCTTCGCCTGGGTCAGATTCACATTCGCATTCGGCTCCAGACCATGCCGATCGCCACCGCTGATCACCAGCTGGTTCCATTTGCCGGCCAGCGTCGATGTCTCGCGATTTTCTCTCCAGTCACGCAGGCCATTCAACTCCAGCGCGTGAACATACTGCCCATTCACCGCCAGAAATTCATTCACCAGAACCTCATGCTTCTCTTTTCCCACGCGATACAAATCCCAAATCGGATGGTTGAACACAATCAACACGCCCGGCAGTTCATCCAGCTCCGCCAGCATCTGAGTTAGCATCTTCGGCGAGCGCGTCTCCACCGGCATCGCCGTAAACTCCGCGAACCGTTCCATCCACATCGAACCCATCGAACTTGGCAGGTTATGAATCCCCAGGTGAAACGCCGTTGCCCCAAACGGAACCGTCCACTCCACCGACACCGGAATATGCCGCGAAGCCGCCACCGTGCGAAGCAGCATCGGCGCCTGAATATCGTCATGATCGGTCAGCGACACCAGACCCGCAATCTGCAGCTTCTCTTCAATCTGCCGTCGCTCCAGATCGAACGCCAGGCTTGGCGTCAACGGTGGAGTCCAGTAGCTCTTCGCATAGTTCGGATTGATTCCCGTCATTCGTTTGCAGCGACGCTCCGCCCAGCGCATCACCGGCTGCAGCACATTCCAGTCCTTCGAAAGCTCCGAAATAAAGTCCAGAGTCTCTTTCGACTGGTTTGTGTGGCTATGCAGCGACACTCCCGTTGCGAATCCCTCCGCCGCCTTCGGTTCGCGCCACAGATACGAGATGCTCGACTGACCCATCGTCCACCCCCTTCAGGCTTCTGTCGTGGTCAGTATGGGGGCCTTACATGACGGCCATGTAACTGCACCAAGAATGGAGCTTCAATATCCGTAACTTCCGTTACTGCAATGATTCCCCAGAGCCGTCTATGAGAAACTCTTTCACAGCCCTCTCGCTGCCTTTGACAGGTCGCAAAAAAGGAGGCCCATGCCCGATCCAGCCGTTCCCACCCCCTACCTCACTATCGAAATCGACTGTACAGACAACCAGGCTATTGTTCATCTGCATGGGTACCTCGTCTCTGGGCTCACAGACGTCCTTTCCGCCAGAGTTCGCCCGTTGATCCCCGACATCAAGCGAATTGTCCTCGACCTGTCGGATCTCAAACGCATGGACAGCATGGGTCTCGGCACTGTCGTCTGGCTCTATACCTCAGCCCGCGCGGCAGGTTGCGACTTGCTGCTCCTTAACATTGGCAAACGCATTCGCGAGCTCCTTGGTCTCACCAATCTCCTGGACGTCTTCACCATCATCGGCGAACACGGCGTAAGGCTCTGATGGTCAAATCCGCAGTAGCGCTTTACCGGGTCTTCGCGATATCCGGCCCCAGAATCACCTCGGCGCTCGGAGCCTGCAGCGAAGTCAATCCTTCACCACTCTCCAGCCGTCTTTGAATACGCTCATACTCAGAATCAAGATGCTCCTGCAGTCCCGCCTTCAGAATCGCAAAGGCATCCTCCGGAGTATCCGCAAACTTGAACAGCTCCAGATCGCTCATCGCAATTGCGCCCTTATCCGCCAGCAGCTCGAGGTTGATGACGTTCTTCCAATAATCAGATCCGTAGATGACAACTGTAATTGTCTTCGCCAGTTTTTTCGTCTGCGCAAGCGTCAGTAACTCGAACATCTCATCGAGCGTTCCAAATCCACCCGGAAACACCACCAGTGCCTTCGCCAGATAGGCAAACCAGTATTTCCGCATAAAGAAGTAGTGAAAATCAAAACTCAGCTCCGGCGTGATGTACGGATTCGGATGCTGCTCGAACGGCAGCTGAATATTCAACCCGATCGTCTTCGCTCCAACCTCGGCCGCCCCGCGATTCGCTGCCTCCATAATCCCTGGCCCGCCACCTGAAGTCACCACGAACCGATGTCGGCGCCCGGGCAGCGTCTTCGACCACGAACCCACCATCCCCGCAAGCTTGCGCGCATCCTCGTAATACCGGGCCATCTCCACCGCAGCCTCGGCCCGCTTTAGTTGAAGTCCCGTCGCCTCGCCGCTCTCAACTTCTTTTGGTGTCGCGGGCTGTTCATGGTCCGGAGCAGGCTGGCACGAACCTGTATTCGCCAGCAGCTCCAGCTCGGCGCTAGCCACATCCAGTGCCCGAAACCGGGCCGACCCGAAGAATACAACCGTGTCCTGAATCCGCTCGCGCCGAAACCGAGACATCGGCTCCGCATACTCCGCCATGATCCGCAGCGGCCTCCCTTCGGGCGAGTTCAGAAACTCCGGGTTCTCATAGGCAAGCAAAGGATCGTCATGAATCTCATGGTCCGCCTGCTCGTTCGTTTCCTCTAAGGCCTTCTTACCCACGGTAGTCGCGATAGTGCACCGCCTCCGAGATTCCAATCCAGATATCGAGCAGCCCTAGTCCTGAGATGATTCCTCGCACTGCGCCATTATGAAGCACAGTGGCAAGCCACGGACGCGCCAGAATGAACTCGTTCCTATCCCAGATCCGGGTCCACCACGGCAGCACCATCACCAGCACGCCCAGGTATACACAGAAAAGCACCAGCACAAAGAGCGACAGTCGCTGCAACCATACCGGCGCTAATCTTCTTGTCGGCGCAGTGCCGTTCTCGGGCGCCTGCTCAACCGCAGGTACAGGGCTTAGATCAATTTGTGGCTGTCCCGACATCAAACTCCATAGTTCAACCGCTCAAACGCTCTGCCGAAAAATCCCGGAGGCCGAAAAAACTCTCAGAATTGACAGTAGCAGAGCCATCTTCGGTTGTCTCTCCAACCGAAGCACCACATCCGGCACATCATTCATTTTGGAAGACTTGACAGTCCCTGCGGAGCACGTGTCTCGTGCGGAAAATCCAGCCGCAGATCATAGGTCGATCCCGCTCCCGTCACCTTAATCGGCAGCTCCACACCAGCTCCGTTCTTCTTCAACAACTTGTCGAACGGCCCCAGCAACAAACTCTTCCACCCCGTAGTCATCTGCGAAGCTGTAGCTTCGGTTCGCACCTTCCCCCGAAAATCAAACGTACTACCCACAAGTTGAACCTTCCCATCCATCGACATCTGCGCCCCCGGTATCGCAAACTTCAGCTCGCTGATATCGACTACAGCATTTGTCTGCGAAAACCTGCCTGACGCCGACGCGCCCACCACTTCGGCGTCCTTTGCATTCGCAAGCTTCGGCTTTCCCTTCGCCCGTTCGCTCATCGCATCCAGTTGCTGCTGCATCTTGGCATCGTTCAAAAACGCATCTCGAACCGCAAACGTCCCATCGAGTCGCATCTTCCGCGAAACACTCACCGGCCCTGGTGGTAACACAAAATGCACTCTCGTCGCCAAAGCCCCACGCATCAAGGTAGGCTTACTCTTCATCGCTAGCGTCAACATATCCTCAACTCGCGCATGTTCCATCTCCACATGCAAGTCAGTGTTGTGCCCGGGCGCCGCAATCGATCGCGTCACCGCCCCGCTCGCAGTCAACACCGACCGCCCCACACGTGCCTTCACCTCTTCCAACGTCGTATCTCCGTTCGTTCCATCCACTACCGCCTTGAAATCCGCATGCAGCGGCAGCGCATGATCGCTCACATCCAGTCGAAACGCCGGCACCTCCGCCGCTCCTTCCACGTCAATCTCACCCAGAGTCCCGCCAAACCTTCCCGTCGAGGCCAGAATCCCTGCGATCCCATGAATCGAAGACAAATCCGCATTAGTAAACTCGTAAGTACCATCCAACGCTGTATCTCTCGGCTCATCTCCCTGCCAAGGCCCAAAGTGTCCCACCGAATGAACATCTCCCACCGGCTTTGGGTTCCTCACCGTCGCCTCATAATTAAAAGGCTTCTTCGCGCCGACATCCTTCAACACCAGGCTGCTGATATCGAACTCGAGCGGCAGCTTTCCTGGCTGGCTCGTCTCAATCACGACCTTCGCATCTGTGCACGCAATCGTATCCACGACGATCCCTATCACGGGCTGCTTTTTCTTCGTAGGATCATCCGCCACCTGCGCTCCACGCAACTCCTTCGGCGGAATATTAATCGCAAGCCCTCTTACATTCACCGAAACCACTCGCGTCGTAGGTCGCAGCAGCTCTCTCCACCCCGTTGAAAACGCGAAATGATCCACCACCAGCATCGGCGGGGCGTTCGCCCGGGAATCACGCTTTGTAGGTCCCGCAAGATAAAGAATCCGCAACCCACCACCGGTCACAATCACGCCACGCCGCAAGGAAACGTTTAGTCGGTCCAGTTCCACCGGCGAATGAAAGCGAGCCGAAAGCGTCTCAACGACTTTTCGACGCAGCAGAGGCTCCACATGCCTCAAACCCCAATCCACCATCAACGCTCCCACAAAGGCCACTACCAGCGACGTCGTTACTACCCACAAAAACCATCGCCGCCTCCACCAGCGTGGACGCTGCACGATCATCGCGGGGTCCGTGCATGTCTCGCCCAAAGCGTCTCCTAAGCTCGTAAGACGCAAAAACCGAGACAAAAGCTCTTACACCCACGCAAATAACCGCCGCTCACCTGAGAGCAAAGATTTTCTACTCCCTACAACTATTCCCCGGACTTCAGACCCGAGCCCCAAGCCCACTCCGCAACCTCTTCCAGTCCTCGCTCGAAAACATCCTCGGCCCAGCCTCGATCAGCCGCGGCATCATATTAAACACCGCGACCCGAGTCCACGGCTTTCCATCCCGCATCCGAAAGCCCTTCTCATTCAGATCGCTCACAATGCTTGAGTAAGAAAAGTCTTGCCCTAGCAGCTCCATCATCAGCATCATCGCCTGATTCTCCGCCGGCTCTACCTCGAGCCGCTGGCAATCATCCGAGATTCTCAGCCCATACGGAATCTCCTCGTTATAAGCTCCCTCTGTCGGTGCCTCCCCATCCGGCAGCTCTCTTCGCCACTCGATTGAGACCATCTGCCAGCCAGCTGCCGTCCTCTGTCCGAGGATTTCTGGACTAAACGGCCCCGAGATCACATCACGAATCCGCTCAAAATAAGCCATCACCAGCCTCCCAGTGTGCTTCTGTTTCTCCTTCAAGTGGCAATTCGCTTGCCAAAAGAACCGC
>Ga0206968_10023_pt1 | contig 39473 bp, 36 predicted proteins | sample Alteio_BWOrgHeat_22_FD_153254 | JGI IMG/M metagenome (GOLD analysis project Ga0206968, IMG submission 153254) | Enriched cells from forest soil in Barre Woods Harvard Forest LTER site, Petersham, Massachusetts, United States -... | ecosystem: Environmental > Terrestrial > Soil > Temperate forest >... | reverse complement strand
CGTAATTTACCTTTTCTTGCAGGAAGCGCTGTTGCTTATGGGTTAACCAAAGAACAAGCATTAACAAGCGTAACTTTAAACGCAGCCAAAATAATTGGTGTAAATAAATTAATTGGAAGTCTGGAAGCCGGAAAATTAGCAAGCTTAGTTGTGAGCAACGGGAATATTGCTTTTTTTTAATATCCTTTAAAACTTTATCGCATTCTCTTACACCCACCAAAACCGGTTTTTTTAAATTGTATTTTTTACAAAAGTTAATTGCAGATAAAATATCTTTTGCTTTATCTACATGGATGTATAAATTTTTTGAACCTGAGAAAATACCTTTCATGGCTTCGAAGCGTAAATTCTTTTCAGCAGGACTTGGTGAATTAGAATATGCTAAAGCATCATCAAAAAATTTGGTAAGATTATTCATTTCTTCCTGATAACGTTTTGTTGCTTTATCATCGTTACCATCTTCTCCTGAACGATCTACTGTCTGCGGAAAATTTAAATGAATGCCGTCATCTTCTTTTAATACTGCATCTTCCCAATTCCAACCTTCTAAAGCCATGATAGACGAACTGCCACTTATTAAACCACCACGCGGTGTTACTTGCGTATATAAAATGCCGTTGGTTTTAATTGTTGGAATAATTTTATTATCGGTATTATAAGCAATTAAAGTTCTGATGTGTGGATTGATATGACCGACATCTGAAAAATCGCGAGTGGCTCTAACTGAAAAAGCATCATGCAATCCCAAAACATTATTCGCATTTATTAGAGCAGGATAAATTTGTTTTCCGCCCAAATCAATTACAGTGTCGTATGATTTATAATCTAATCTTATTCCTGTAATAGATTGAACAGATTCTATTTTGCCATTTTTGAGAACAATCAAACTACTTTCAATTGCAGTGCCATCACCAATATGTGCAGTAGCATTAATTAAAGCAATATAGTTTTTTTTGGTTTGTGCATTTGCGCTCATTACGATGAACAGAGAAAGAAATAAGATACACTTTTTCATTCCTTTTATATTTAAAAAATAGTTTTTCATTTTCATTTTTTTATCCGCTGAAGCTATTTACCAATAAATATAATTTCATTGATAAGCGAAAGCGGGTCAATTATCTTTTTCCAGTTTCTTGTTCGCTTACACCTTCTATTGTTTCACAATGATCAAGTTGACGTTTTTTTGATTTATGCTTTACAACAGTACTTCCTTTTTGTTTTTCAGCCAAAAGTTTAGCAATTATTCGTGAACGTTCATCTTTAATATATTGCATTTGCTTTTCATTTTGTTCGCGGTCAAAATAAATTTTCCCGTCAATTAATGTTTTGTCAACCTTTGCGTAAATACTTAAAGGATTATCTGTCCATAAAACAACATCGGCATCTTTACCAACTTTTATACTTCCAACTTTATCATCAATGTGTAACATCTTTGCTGGATTCAATGTTGCTAATTTTAATGCTTGAACTTCTGTTAAACCGCCATACTTAATCGACTTAGCTGCTTCCTGATTTAATCTGCGTGCCATTTCTGCATCATCAGAATTTACAGAAGTATTCACACCAACTTTTGTAAGTATTGCTACGTTGTATGGAATTGCTTCCATCACTTCATTTTTATAAGCCCACCAATCTGCAAATGTAGAAGCATTAACACCATGTGCTTTCATTTTATCTGCAACTTTATATCCTTCTAAAATATGTGTAAATGTATTTACTTTAAATCCAAATGAATCTGCTAAATGCATCAACATATTAATTTCACTTTGTACATAACTATGACAAGTAATAAATCTTTTCTTGTTTAAAATTTCAGCAAGTGCTTCTAATTCTAAATCTTTTCTTGGAGAAAGTTTTTTCGGATCTTTTGCGTGAGCTTGCATTTGCGCATCATATTCTTTTGCTCGCGTAAAAAAATCTTTATACACTTGTTCAACTCCCATTCGCGATTGAGGAAAACGAACAGAATTAAAATCGCCCCAATTACTTTGTTTTACATTTTCTCCCAATGCAAATTTTATAAAGCCATCTGCATTTGCATATTTTATGTTCTCTGCATTTTGTCCCCAACGCAATTTAATTATAGCACTTTGTCCACCAATAGGATTCGCTGAACCATGTAATAATTGTGCAGAGGTTACACCACCAGCTAATTGTCTGTAAATATTTATGTCTTCCGGATTAATAACGTCACCCATTTTTACTTCAGCACTGCTTGCCTGCGCGCCTTCATTCACACCACTCGTAAGGGCAATGTGAGAGTGTTCATCAACAATTCCTGGCGTTAAATGTTTTCCTTTACCGTCAATTATTTTAAGATTAGGAGTCTTTGGCACTTCAATATTCTGACCAACTTTTGTAATTTTTCCATCAGTAATTAAAACATCACAATTAGAGAGGATACTATCTTTTTCATTTGTCCAAACTGTTGCACCTTTAATTAATATAGTATTGCTTTTTGTTTTAGTTGAATAATCTTTATAAGTAGAAACATTATCCGGTAAAGCTTCACCATAAGCGCTGAAAGGATAAATAACTTTTCCTAATGTAAGAGTTGTGTTAGTTTTAACGGCAGGTGTTTTAGGTTTAGTTGTATCCATTGCTGAAACAAAATTCATCTCACAACTAAAGCGATCTCCATTTGCCCATTGTCCGTTACCGGAAAAATTCTTTGTGGTTTGATCGTAATTTAAAGTCATTCTGATAACACTTGAGCTATCATAAACAAAATTCATATTAGCAATAGAATTTTGAATAGTAAAATTTAAGTTGGTTTTAGTTGTATCAATTTTTACCGTGGCTTTTGGTTTATATAGATCACCATTAATTTGAACCGAATAAGTTTGTTTATCAGTAATCAAATTATAGTTACCTCTCACGTCAACTGTATTAATATTGGTGAATATATTTTGTTCACCCGCTACCCAATGTTCTAAAATGGTTGCATCTTCTTCAAAAATATTTTTTGTACTAATAAAAAAATCGGCGTACATATCTTTTTTCAAAGCACCAATTTTAGTTTGAGCGTTTATAAATTGAGCCGGATTTGTTGTTAGCGCTTTTAAGGCCATTTTTTCACTTAACCCATATTTAATGACTTTGCGAATGTTTGTCAGAAATGTTTTTTTGTCTTTTAAATCAGCAGTTGTCAAACAAAAAGCAATTCCGTTTTTTTCAAATGCGGCTAAATTTGTAGGCGCTAATTCCCAATGTTTTAAATCTGCCAATGAAATATTATCTGCTTCAAAAGGATCTTCTACATCATAAGCATCCGGAAAATTAACTGGTACAATACATTTCAAACCAGTGTTTTTTAAATCTTCTATGCGTTGATAATCGTTGTTTCCTGTTTTTAAAATATAGGGCACATTAAATTCTTTTCCGATCAAAGCAATTCTGATATTATTAAACTTATCGTTGCTTTCAATGATGCTTGGAAGCGTTTGCAATTGATTAAAATAGTCTAAAGAAATATTGTATTCTTTTTTATCAGTATTTTGTTTATACCATTGCGCGTCGTAATAAGTCTGACGCAACAAAGCAATGCAACCCGTTAACGAACTTGGATAATCTTGTGTAGAGCTGCCTTTATTTAAAGAATAAAATCCGGCGCATTTATCTACAATGATGCTTTCATTTTCTTTTGTATTATTTAAATGCACGAGTACACCGCTGCCTCTAACAATACCATCTTTTTTAGAAGAGACAACAGAACCAATTCCAATTTTTTTATACGAATCTGCGTGATCAGATTGATTTGTAAAAACCTGGTAAGCTGTGTAATCACTTCTGATTGCTTGGTTCCAGCCATAAGCACCTTTAATGTTGGTTTCCATTTGCGGACCAAATCCGCTTCGTCTTTCTCTCGTATTATTATTTTCAGGCATTCCATATTCAGAATACAAATCAATGAATGATGGATAAATATGTTTGCCTTTTAGATCGTAAACAACTGCATTTTTTGGCGCACTTCCTTTTTCAATTACATCTATAATTTTACCATCTTTAATAAGCATTATTCCATTTGTAATTGTTAAATCTTCATTCACATGAATAACAGCATTCACAAAAGCGTAAGTGGTATGAATTGGATTTGGCGCTCCGTTTGTAGGATATGTACTTTGGGGGTAAAGCAGTTTAAAACTCAAACAGGCCAAACCAAAAATTAGTTTCTTCATTTCAAAACAATAAACATCAAAATTAAGTACATTAAGCATAATTCCTAATTAATTTGTTTACGAATATTCCGGTGAATTTTGTTAAATTAGCTGATTAAAAGACATATCATGTATAAAGGATTTCTCCATACCCACGTATTAGTTGTTACCTTGTTTTTATTGATCTATGTCATAAAAACAATTTTATTATTAGGTAATAGAACAGACCTACTTCAAAAATTTAGTAAAACATTTAAGATCCCTGAAATGATCATCAGTGTTTTATTTTTAATTACCGGAATTTATTTAGCAATGCAATTGCCTTTTGGTGGCAAGTATGATTATTTATTTTGGATAAAATTGGTAATGGTATTTGCTTCTATACCTGTTGCAATTATTGGTTTCAAAAAAGGGAACAAAGTGTTAGCCGCATTAAGTTTATTATTAATTACAGGGAGTTATGGATTAGCAGAAGTATACCATAAAAAGAAAGGGCTTGCTGATAATTCATCAATTGCATCAAATGATGGGAAAGCATTATACGAAGCAAATTGCAAATTATGTCATGGTGATAATGGTAAATTAGGAATGGCTGGCGCTAAAGATTTATCTGCATCTGTTTTAGATGTTGTTGGAATGAAAGAAATTATAATTCACGGAAAAGGTGCAATGCCGGCTGCATCAGTTAATGAAGAACAAGCTCAGGCTATTTCAGAATATGTAAATGCAAACATAAAAGGCAAATAGAATTGAATGAAGGATGAACTTATTAGTACTGCAAAGCCTCAGTTGACCTGTGTTTTAGTTGGAGTTATTTTAAAACTGCAAGACGAAAATCAAGCATTTGAATATATTGATGAACTTGAATTTTTAGCAAGAACGTATCAATTAGAAACGGTTCGCGTATTTGTACAAAAACTCGAAAAACCTGATAAGACAACATTTATTGGTAAAGGAAAATTGGATGAAGTTGCCGGTTATGTGAAAGAACATAATGTTGATGTTGTAATTTTTGATGATGAACTTTCTCCATCTCAACAACGTAATCTCGAAAAAGTTTTAGGGAAAAAAATTCTCGATCGTACTACATTGATACTTGAAATATTTGAACAACGTGCGCATACCGCTCATGCAAAAACACAAGTGCAATTAGCGCAATACCAATATATGTTGCCACGTTTAACGGGTATGTGGACTCACTTAGAACGACAACGAGGTGGTACAGGAACCCGCGGTGGAGCAGGGGAGAAAGAAATTGAAACTGACAGACGGATTGTGCGTGATAAAATAAGTTTATTGAAAGATCGTTTGAAAGAGATTGATAAACAAATGGCAACTCAACGTAAAAATCGTGGTGAATTAATTCGGGTTGCTTTAGTAGGATATACAAATGTTGGGAAAAGTACCATCATGAATTTATTAAGTAAAAGTGAAGTGCTTGCCGAAAATAAATTATTTGCGACATTAGATACAACTGTTAGAAAAGTGACGATCGAAAATGTTTTTTTTCTGTTGAGTGATACAGTTGGGTTCATCCGGAAATTACCAACCGAATTAGTGGAGAGCTTTAAAAGCACACTGGATGAAGTACGCGAGGCAGATTTATTAGTTCATGTGGTAGATATTTCGCATTTAAATTTTGAAGATCATTATAATGTGGTTAATCAAACTTTGCATGATATTGGTGCTGGTGATAAACCAATTTTATTGGTGTTTAATAAAATAGACGCATTTAAATACACAAAAAAAGATGAAGATGATTTGACGCCATCAACTCGCGAAAATTTGTCTTTAGAAGAAATTAAACGGACATGGATGAAGAACCTGAACAACAATTGTATTTTTATCAGTGCAGCAAAAAAACAAAACATTGATGAATTAAAAAGTACTTTATATAAGTTGGTGAAAGAAATGCATATTAAACGATATCCTTACAATAATTTTTTATATTAATGAACGTTGAATTTAAATATGCACAAGAGTCAGATCTCAAAAAAATAATTGACACTTACAATTCAACTATTCCTTCTCGTCTCGTAACTGCTGATCTGGAGCCGGTTTCGGTGGAAAGCAAATTGGATTGGTTTAATTCTCATAACAAAGTAAATCGTCCGCTTTGGATTGTTGAAGTTGATAATTTATACGCCGGGTGGATGAGCTTCAATAGTTTTTATGGCCGACCGGCTTACAATATTACAGCAGAAGTAAGTATTTATTTAGAGGAGAATATACGTGGAAAAGGTTTAGGAAATATCTGTTTGCAAAAAGCAATTGATGAAGCAAAGCCTCGTGGAATAAAAAATGTTTTAGGTTTTATATTTGGACATAATGAACCAAGTTTAAAATTATTTTACAAATATAAATTCGAGAAGTGGGCGCATTTTCCGAAGGTGGCTAATATGGATGGGATTGAACGGGATTTGATCATTCTTGGTTTAAGAATCAGCTAGGCGTATTTAACCGCAAAGAGCACAAAGAAGGCGCAAAGGTCGCAGAGGATTTTAGCACAAATGAAATAAACTTTTTTGTACGACTCTGCGTTCTTTGCGTAAACCTTTGCGTTCTTTGCGGTTACTAAACGCAACATTTCAAGTTAAAATAATTTTTCTTTAGGATTAGCTCCAATCCCCGGCAACTCATCCAAAATGATTTTTCCCTTTTCATATCTTACCCCACTAAACGGATCGTTCTTCAATAAATGTGGCGCATCCAAATCAATATAATCTGCGCAGTCCATTAACTGTGCCATTGCTGAAGTGCCGCACGAACTTTCGGCCATACAACCTAAAAATATTTTCAGATCTAATTCTTTTGCTAACTCAATCATTTCAAAGGCTTCTTTAATACCTGTACATTTCATGAGTTTAATATTGATTCCTGTAAATGCATCTTTAATTTTTGAAATATCTTTTAAACGTTTTACATTTTCATCTGCAATGGTTGGTAAAATATTGTTTGAAGTAATCCAGGCCATATCGTCGAGTTGATTGACTGGCAAAGGCTGTTCAACCAATACAACTCCTTTTTCTTTAAACCATCCAAGCATATCTAAAGCGAAATATTTATCTGTCCAACCTTGATTTACATCTACAAATAAAGGTTTGTTGGTATATTTTCTAATTAAATTAATCAACGCTTTATCATCTTTTGTTCCCGCTTTTATTTTTAAAATTGTAAAATCGGATGCGTCAAATATTTTTTGCTTAATATTTTCTTCAGTGTCAATTCCAATTGTACATGAAGTAAAAGCAGATTCTTTTTTTTGTAATTTATATAATTGTTGAACCGATTTATTTTCAATTTTTCCTTTGAGATCATGCAATGCAATATCAATAGCCGCTTTGGCCGCGTTGTTGTTTTCACCCAGTTCATCTATCTCCAAAATTATTTCAGCAATAGAACAAGGGTACGTTTGCTTTTTCAGAATAAGTTTTGCTTTTTCAAAAAGATGAATAGTATTCTCCAATGTTTCTCCTAAATAGGGTGGCAGACAAGCTTCGCCGTAACCATGAAATCCTTCCCAAGAAATTTTTGTAAATACAGTTTGTGTATGAGTTCTTGTATTTGATGAAACACCAAAAGGATACTTGTATTCCAATAAAAAGGGCTGATAAATAAATTCCATTGTTTCTAAAATTCCGAATTAATGAGGCATGCAAAAGATCAGCCAGAAAAACTTGTAAACAGAAACAACGTTCAATACTCCGTTTATTTGACCAACGCTATACAAAAGGCTCTAAAAACCAAGTATTTAAAGTTTAGTAGAGTCACGAATACGCGCATTTTTATTGCCATTTTATCAGATTTTCTGTTAAATTTGTTGCTTATAAAACCCTTAGCTCATGGCTAAAACGTTAACAGAAAAAAAATTAAAGTTCACAAAAGAACAATACTTCAAATGGTACGAATCGATGTTGTTGATGCGTCGTTTTGAAGAAAAAACCGGACAAGTTTATGTTCAGCAAAAAATAAAAGGTTTTTGCCATTTGTATATTGGTCAGGAAGCTATTGTTGCTGGAACTGTAAGCGCAACTAAAAAAGATGATAAACATATTACTGCATATCGTGATCATGCGCATCCTATCGGTTTGGGTTTACATCCGAAATATGTAATGGCTGAAATGTACGCGAAGAGCACAGGGTGCAGTAAAGGCAAAGGTGGTTCGATGCATATGTTTAGCAAAGAACATAATTTTGTTGGTGGTCACGGTATCGTGGGTGGACAAATTCCTTTAGGTGCCGGAATTGCATTTGCTGAAAAATATTTGGGCACAACAAATGTTTGCGTGTGCTCAATGGGTGATGGTGCTGTTCGTCAGGGTGCTTTGCACGAAGCATTCAATATGGCTATGACTTGGAAATTGCCTGTAATATTTATCGTAGAAAATAACATGTATGCGATGGGAACTTCTGTAGAGAGAACAAGTAACGTGCATGAACTTTGGAAATTGGGTTTAGCATATGATATGCCAAGTAAACCGGTTGATGGGTTGACTGTTGAAGCTGTTCATGAAGCTATGGAAGAAGCGGTTGACAGAGCGAGAAGAGGAGATGGCCCAACTTTTTTAGAAATGAAAACATATCGTTACAAAGGTCATAGCATGAGTGATGCGCAAACATACCGCACAAAAGATGAAGTAAAGGAATATCAAAAACAAGATCCAATTGAAAAAGTATTGGACACCATGAAAGAAAATAAATGGATTGATGATGCAGGTATCGAAGCGATGGAAGAAAAAATAAAAGCAATCGTAAATGAGTCTGTAAAATTTGCTGAAGATAGTCCGTTACCCGATCCTTCAGAATTATACAAAGATGTTTATGCCGAACCGAATTACCCGTTCATAATAGAATAATGTTGAATTTTGAGTTTTTAGTTTTTAATTAGGTGGAACCATTAGTTGCTCATAAAGAAAGTATAATTCAAAAAAAGTCTTTTGATTTTGCTGTTTCTATTGTAAATATGTATAGAGATCTGGCTAAAACAAATGATTCAACAATGCTTAAACAAGTTTTAAGAAGTGCTACAAGTATTGGTGCTAACGTTCAAGAAGGCGCCGCAGGCCAATCCAAACGTGATTTTATTAGTAAAATGAGTATCGCTAGTAAAGAGGCGAGAGAAACATTATATTGGTTAAGATTATTAGACGAAACAAAATATTATAAAGTAGATTTAAAAAAGCATAGAAGCGATTGTGATGAATTAGTGAGGATCTTAACTAAGATCGTAAAGACTTCGCAATCGAATATAACTCAAAATTAAAAACTCAAAATTAAAAACTTTTTTGCTGATGGCTGAAATTGTAAGAATGCCCAAACTAAGTGATACCATGACGGAAGGAACCGTTGCAAAGTGGCACAAAAAAGTGGGAGATAAAGTTAAAAGTGGTGATCTGTTAGCGGATATTGAAACCGACAAAGCCACAATGGAATTTGAATCATTTCAAGATGGTGTATTGTTACACATTGGTATTCCCGAAAAACAAGCAGTGCCTGTTGATGCAATTATTGCTGTATTAGGAAAAGAAGGAGAAGATATTAAAACTATTCTGGCGGAAGAAGCGAAGAAATCTACAGGAGGCAGTAGTCAGGAAACAGTTGCTATCCCAAAGCAGGAAACTTCAAACACAGAACCTCAAACCTCAAACCAGAAGCTTCCTCCCGGAGTTGAAGTTGTTCGTATGCCGAAGTTAAGTGATACAATGACCGAAGGCACTATAGAAAAATGGCATAAAAAAGTTGGGGATAAAGTAAAGAGTGGTGAATTGTTAGCAGATATTGCAACTGATAAAGCGACAATGGAATTTGAATCATTTCAAGATGGTGTTTTAATTTATCAGGGAGTTGCAGAAGGGAAGCCGGTTGGCGTTGATGCAGTGATTGCTATTTTAGGAAAAGGCGGCGAAGATATTAAAGCTATTTTAGAAATTGTAAATGCTCAAGTTGGAATCAAGAAGCAAGAGACAGGAGAAGGTAAGACAAATGTCACTTCGAGTACTTCGACTCCGCTCAGCACAAGCTCAGTCGAGAAGAGTACCAATATTTCAAATGCGATATCTAACACTAATCCCGGAGGTCGTATCAAAGCATCTCCACTTGCAAAAGCATTAGCAAAAGAAAAAGGAATTGATATTAGTCGCGTTACAGGAAGCGGTGATAACGGAAGAATTACAAAAATAGATATTGAGAATTTCAAAGGTAGTAGCGTTGGAAATGGAAAATCAAATTTTGTAGCAGGCGTAGAAAGTTTTACGGATGAACCGGCATCGCAAATGCGTAAAACAATTGCACGTCGTTTATTAGAAAGTTATAATGGTGCGCCACATTTCTTTTTAAATATTGAAGTGGATATGGATAATGCCATTACAAGTCGTGAAGCAATTAATAAAGTAAGTGAAGTAAAAACATCGTTCAACGATTTAATCATAAAGGCCTGTGCAGCTGCATTGCGCAAGCATCCGCGCGTAAATACAAGTTGGTTAGGCGATAAAGTAAGAGTTTATAATCATATTCATATTGGGATGGCAGTTGCGGTTGAAGATGGATTATTGGTTCCGGTGATTCGTTTCGCTGATCAATTATCGATTTCACAAATTGCTGCGCAAGCAAAAGATTTAGGCAAACGTGCAAAAGATAAAAAATTACAACCGGCAGATTGGGAAGGAAATACATTTACCGTTTCTAATTTAGGAATGTTTGGTATTGAATCGTTTACGTCTATTATTAATTCACCGGAATCTTGTATTTTATCTGTTGGTGCAATTCGTCAAGTGCCAGTTGTAAAAAATGGAGCAGTTGTTCCGGGTAATGTTATGAAATTGACTTTAGCCTGTGATCACCGTACGGTAGATGGTGCAACCGGTGCTGCGTTTTTACAAACGTTGAAAATATTTATTGAGAATCCGATAACGATGTTGATTTAGGTTTTATTACGAATGTCACCCTGAGCGTAGTCGAAGTACGACATCTATAAGATTAGTTCTTTCAAAATAAACTTAAGTCGAAAATAAATAATATAAATGGAAGCATTTGTAAAATCAGAAATAAAAAACGGAATTGGAGTAATCACTTTTTTTCATCCGCAAAGTAATTCTATGCCCGGAACACAATTAAATAATTTAGCTGCTGAGGTTGAGAAATTAGGAAAAGATAATCACGTAAAAGTTATTGTTTTGCAAAGTGAAGGTGAAAAGGCTTTTTGTGCCGGCGCGAGTTTTGATGAATTAATTGCAATAAAAGATTTAGATACCGGATTAAAATTTTTCTCAGGTTTTGCAGCAGTCATTAATGCCATGCGCAAAGCACCTAAATTTGTAATTGCCCGCGTACAAGGTAAAGCAGTGGGAGGCGGTGTGGGTATTGCCTCTGCGGCCGATTATACTTTTGCAACAAAAGAAGCGTCAATTAAATTAAGCGAGTTAGCAGTTGGTATTGGCCCCTTTGTAGTTGGTCCTGCTGTTGAACGAAAAGTTGGTACATCTGCTTTTTGTCAGTTAACTATTAATGCAACCGAATGGCAAACTGCGCAATGGGCAAAAGAAAAAGGTTTGTATGCAGAGTTGTTTGAAACTGCTGCTGAGATGGATAAGAGTATTGATGCTCTTGCAACAAAATTAGCTTCGAGTAATCCTGAAGCCATGGCGATGCTCAAAAAAGTAATGTGGGAAGGAACAGAAAATTGGGACAAACTTTTAATTGAACGTGCAGGTATGAGCGGTAAATTGGTTCTGTCTGAGTTTACAATTAATGCTATTAATAAGTTTAAAGCGAAGGCTTAAAACTTTGAGCAGCTATTCGAAAGTCATCCTGAGAACTTCGTCTTCGCTCAGTTTAAACTCAGTCGAAGTATAAGACTTGAGAAGTAGATTTTTAAATTGGGCGTGTCCCCGCAATAAAATTTTATTTCTAATAACATTTTGGGCAGGGTCGTGCTTTTCATTCCAATCTTTTTGCAAAGAGACAGCAAAAAGGATTTCCATTACAATCACTCACGCGGAATTCAAGTTAAGTGGTTTTTCATTAGAATTATTTCGGGACATAATTTTATTGATAAACAAATTGTGTTTTAGTTTTCCTCCTTCGTCCTTGCGGACACCTCCTCCCCCAAGGGAGGATAAGGTTAACGCCTAACTTCACACTTATGAGAACTGAAAAGATTTTAAAAAGAATAATCTCATTCGAAGGACTATCCTCCTCCTGGAGGAGGTGTCAGCTCGCTGACGGAGGAGGGGAAGTAAAACCATTTTTTCTAATTCAACTTGCAAGATCATTGTTTTAGTTCTTTAAGAGTTCTTTTTTCCACTAAAAATGAACTAAATTTATTGCAATCAAATTTGCGATAAACTGGAACACAACCCCGAAATATCCTTTAAAGAAATTGTAGACGCAAATCGTATTCGTGTTTACAATGCCGCTATTTCTTTTGTGCAAAATAAAGAAGATGCGGAAGACTTAACTCAGGAAGTCTTTATAGAAGTATTTCATTCGCTCGAGAAATTTAAACAGGAGTCTTCTCTTTCAACTTGGATCTATCGTATCACGGTAAATAAAAGTCTCGACTTTTTAAGAAAGAAGAATCGTAAAAAACGTTTTGGTTTTATGACAAGTTTGTTTCATAAAGAAACAAGCGAAGTAAATTTTGATAAAGGTCATTTTGATCATCCCGGAATTTTGCTCGAAAAAAAGGAAAATGCGCGCATTTTATTTGAAGCCATAGATCTTTTGTCGGAAAATCAAAAAACTGCTTTTATTTTATTTCATGTGGAAGAACTTTCTCAAAAAGAGATAGCCGCAATTATGAATCTGAGTCCAAAAGCTATTGAATCTCTTATCCAGCGAGCAAAAACGACTTTACGAGAAAAATTAGGAGATCTATATAAAAAACGAGGGATTTAATAACTATTAACGTCTAATATAAAAATGAAACAAGAAAAGTGGATAGATGAAATTTTGGAGAGCACAAAAGGAATGCATAAAGCTGAACCTTCTCCTTTTTTGTTTGAACAAGCAATTGCAAAGGTGAGATCGGGTAATTTCAAGAAAGAACATTCTGTTCACGAAAATTCGACTCTTAGATGGTTTCTTGCCGGTTTTGTTTCCTTAATTATTATGTGCAATGTGCTTTCTCTTGTGAAAACTAATTTTGTTAAAGAAAAGAACAGTGACGAGAAAACTGCGAGCGCTGAAAAATATTTTAATAACGCTACAACATATACTTATTAAGATGGAAAACAGAAATATGTCGATTTTGAAATGGAGCGTTGGTATTTTAGCCATTCTAAATATTTTACTTTTAGTAAATACCTGGCGTAAACCTAATCATTTGCCTCCTCCACGATTTGGAGAAGGTGGTCCTGCTAAAATGATTATTGAAGAATTAAAATTTACTCCTGAACAAATTCAGAAATTTGATAAATTGAAAGAAGCGCATCAATCTGCCATGCGAGAATTGAAAGACAAAGGAAAAGAAATTCGCACAAATTATTTCGATCTTTTAAAACAAGAGCAACCCGATCAAAAAATGGCCGATAGTTTAGCGTCATCTATTGCTGCAAATCAAAAAGCAATTGAAGTTGTGACTTTTGATCATTTTAAAGAAGTAAGGAAATTATGTGATGACAATCAGAAAAAACATTTTGATGAGATCATCGGTGATATTTTAAAAAACATGGTTAGGCCAGAACATGGTCCGCCGCCACATGAACCTCATCCTTAAAAATGAACTTAAATGAACTTTAGAATTAACATAGCGAATAGAATAGTCTTTTTTATTTTATTTCTATTTGCGATTGAATTTTTCTCTGCACAAAATAATTCCGGGACTTTAAAAATAAAAATCCATCCTGTTTTTAATCAAACACAATTAATTTTATCTGATCATGGTTACATAAACACTCATGGAGATAGTGTTTACATTGATGATTTCAAATTTTACTTGTGTAAACTGTGTTTAAAAAAGGAAGGAGCAAATTCATTTTGTGAAGTTGAGAGTTATCATTTGGTTGATGCAGAGGATTCAGTAACTCAGACAATCGTTATAAAAAACATTCCGGAAGGAACTTACAGTAATTTTTCATTTAATATTGGCGTAGATAGTTTAAAAAATGTTTCAGGAGCTTTAACCGGTGATCTTGATCCTATCAAAGGAATGTATTGGGCTTGGAACACGGGCTACATAGCAGCTAGAATTATTGGGCATTCGAAAGTATGTAAAACGTTGCACAATGAATTTGAATTTCATATAGGAGGTTATTTATCGCCTTATAATTCTTTAAGAAAGAATTCAATAAAGTTAGATGATCTTAAAATCGTTTCAAGTAAAACGACTGTGCTTGAATTATATGCGGATGTGGCTGAATGGTTCAAAACGCCGGTTACTATTGATGTTTCAAAAACAAATAGTGTTGTACTTCCAAATAAACAAGCGATGATCATGGCGAACAATTATTCTGACATGATCAAATTTAAGAAAAGTATAAATCCTTAAATGAAATATAAACGAATACATATTTTAGTTTTAAGTGCATTTGTAATTTTTATTTGCTCTGCTTTTATTTTTACAAATGAAAAAGAGATTAAGTTTTTTGTTCCTAAAGGATGGCCAAAACCGAATTACGATTTTAAAAATAATCCGCTTACATTAAATGGTTTTGATTTGGGAAAAGAATTGTTTTATGATCCTATTCTTTCTTCTGATAGTAGTATTTCATGCGCCAGTTGTCATTTATCTTTTACAGCTTTCACACATGCCGATCATAAATTAAGTCATGGTATTCAAGGTTTAATTGGTACTCGAAATTCTTTAGTGCTTATGAATCTGGTTTGGAATAAATCATTCATGTGGGATGGTGGCGTAAATAATTTGGAGGTGCAAGCAATAAATCCGATAACAAATCCGGTTGAAATGAACAGTAAACTGGTGGATGTAATTGCAAGATTAAACTCTTCAAGTAAATATCGCAGACTATTTTACAAAGCATTTAAAGATAGTGTAGTTAATTCACAGAAACTTTTTAAATCATTGGCTCAATTTACAGGCAATTTGGTTTCTTATAATTCTAAATATGATAGCATTATGCGTCATGAAGGAAATGTTGAGTTTACTGTAAGTGAACTCAATGGTTATTCTGTCTTCAAAAAGAATTGTTCTTCCTGTCATACTGAACCATTATTTACGAATAATAGTTTTGAGAACAATGGCTTAAGTCTGGATACTGTTCTAAAGGATTTTGGACGAATGAAAGTTACTCAGAGCAAATCAGACTCGTTAAAATTTAAAGTCCCTTCCTTAAGAAATATTGAATTTTCAGCGCCTTATTTTCATGATGGGAGAGTAAATAAATTGAAAGATGTTTTAGAACATTATACTTCTGGGGTTATTCAAAGCCCGACTTTGGCATCTCAATTAAAACAAAATGTAAATCTTACCAAGCAAGATAAAAAGGATCTCATTGCATTTTTGAAAACCCTTACCGATAAGTATTTTCTCTATAATTTGCAATACAGACAAAATATTTATCAATAAGCGAGGGATTAATTAATATAAAACGTCTAAACTATAAACCAGATAAAAAATGAATATGAAAAAACTGATACTCACAGCACTTGTAATTGTTTCAACCAAACTTACAATTAATTCTCAAACTAGTCCTGCCATTACTTCTTGGGTAATCAACACCACAAGTTTAACGGGCTATAATTGTCCCACTTGTACAACCCCTACATTTGGGACTATTCCGGCAAATGTTCAATCTGTTTATTATACTGCAACAGATGCTTACATCGCGAGTCAGGGAATTCCAAGTTATAATGTTGGTCCGTGGACAGGGAATCCAAATATTCCAAGTGCTCAAAATAAAACATGGAAAATAACTTTGAATCCCGTTAATAATACAGGTACAAAAACAACATCAGGTCTTGGCCCAATCGGCGTATGGTCGAATGGAGCAACAATTTTTAATCCAATGGATGGTTACTATTGGAACAATATGACGAATACAGTTTCAATGGGAACTGGCACATGGAATCGGAACGCTTATGTTTTTGAAGGTGTAAGTTTTGATGCGTGTTTAGGTCATCCAAACCAAACGGGAACTTATCATAATCACGCGATCCCAAAATGTTTATTTTCTTTTAGTAACACCACTGTTCATTCACCAATTATTGGTTATGCTTTTGATGGCTTTCCGGTTTATGGTCCGTATGCTTTTACAAATACAAATGGAACAGGGGCAATCAAAAGAATGACTCCAAGTTATTCGTTAACTTCCGCCACTACACGATCACTTGGGCCGTCGATGTCAACAACGGTTATGATAGCTATGACACCAAGTACTTATTATGCAGGAACATTTAATGAAGATTATTTTTATGTTGCCGGTCTTGGTGATTTGGATCAATACAACGGACGTTTTTGTGTAACTCCAGAATATCCTGCGGGAACGTATGCATATTTTGTAACAGTAGATGCATCTAATAATCCAATTTATCCTTACGTGCTAGGGCCACAATATTATGGTGTGGTTAATTCTGGTAATACTGGTACGGGTGGGGGAAACAATGTGGTTCCTGGTGGAGCAACTCAATATATTCCAACAGCAACATCAATTCTGGAATACAATACATTTCCTTCTGAGATAAATGTATTTCCAAATCCGGTTGAAGATAATTTATTGCAGTTTGAAGTTTCAAATACGAGTGCAGACTTAACAGTAAAAGTTTCAGATTATCAAGGAAGAATTTTGGTTAACCAATTATATTATGCGAATCAATATCAAAATAAAATTTCGTTACCACTTAAATATTTAAGTGCAGGCGTTTATATTTTGAGTTTTGAAAGTGGTAAAAGTAAAATGGTGAAGAAGATTATGTTGGTTGATTAATTTTATTAAAAATAATTTTGGAAAAAAGTCGCTGAGAAATTAGCGACTTTTTTGTTTTATAAAAGAATCCAGAATCTTGTCACTTCGAGCTGTCATCCTGAGCGGAGTCGAAGGACGAGAAGACTATGATTTGTAATAATATTGATTTTTAAGTAAAACGGTTCTCGACTCGCGCTCGAACTGACATTGACTTCGAAGAGTTCCAAATTGAAAACCGTGTCTTTGTGCCTCCGTGGCAAATTTTTCTGGAAAATTATTTTTTATAAATCAAAGCAACGGCATAAGCATTTACACCTTCTTCTTTACCAACATAACCCAACTTTTCGTTGGTGGTAGCTTTTATAGAAACACAATCTTCATCAATTTCTAAAATGGGAGCAATTACTTTTTGCATGGCAGAGATATGTGGATTTATTTTTGGAGCTTCCATTGCTAAAGTAGAATCGATGTTGCCAATAAAGTAACCTTTGTCTTTTAATAGTTTCACAACTTCTTTTAAAAGAACTTTACTATCTGCATTTTTGAATTGAGGATTTGTATTTGGAAAATGAAAACCAATGTCTCTTAAATTAGCCGCGCCTAATAACGCATCACATATAGCATGCAATAAAACATCAGCATCACTGTGTCCATCACACCCGGAATGATGCTCTAATTTAATGCCACCAATCCAAAGGTCTCTTCCTTTTTTAAGTGGGTGTACATCGTATCCAAATCCTATTCTGAAATTCATAATTTATTTATAAATCAATTTTCAATTGCCTTTACACCCGGCAAACTTCCTTGTTCAATATATTCTAATAATGCACCACCACCGGTACTTACATAACTTACATTATCGGCTAAATGATATTTATTAATTGCAGCTACACTATCGCCACCACCAATTAAAGAGTACGCACCATTTTTTGTGGCTTCAGCAATATCCAATGCTGCTTGTTTAGTTCCGTTTTCAAATTTGCTCATTTCAAAAACACCCATTGGTCCGTTCCATAAAATGGTTTTCGATTTTTTAATCACTTCGCTATTCATCTTCATAGTTTCCGGGCCAGCATCTAGTCCCATCCAACCATCAGGGATTTCGGTGATCTTACATTCTTTTGTATTGGCATCATTCGAAAAATTATCAGCAATAATTGCATCGGTTGGTAAATAAAAATTAACGCCAATTTCTTTTGCTTTTTGCATTAACTTTTTTGCAGTTTCTAAACGATCATCTTCACATAAGGATTTTCCGATATGTCCGCCCATCGCTTTTATAAAAGTAAAAGCCATTCCACCACTAATTAAAATGTTATCGGCTTTATTCATGAGCTGTTCAATAATTAAAATTTTATCGCTCACTTTTGCGCCACCAATTATTGCTGTAAAAGGTTTCTCTGCTTTATTCAAAACTTTATCAATACTTGCAATTTCTCCAGCCATTACATAGCCAAAACATTTATTTTCCGGGTTAAAAAACTTGGCAATTACTGCTGTTGAAGCATGGGAGCGATGCGCGGTACCAAATGCATCATTCACATAAATATCTCCATGCTTACTTAATTTTTTAGCGAAAGCTTCATCACCTTTTTCTTCTTCTTTATAGAAGCGAAGATTTTCTAATAATAAAACTTCACCTACTTTTAATACAGAAGATTTTGCAAAAGCATTTTCGCTAATACAATCGTCTGCAAATGCAACTTGAACTCCTAATAAATTGGATACATTTTTTAAAATATGTTTTAAAGAACATTTATTTGTTGGCCCGTCTTTTGGTCTACCTAAATGCGACATTAACACAATACTTCCACCATCTTTTAATATTTTCTTTAAGGTTGGAATAGCGGCTTTAATGCGTGTTTCATCACTTACTTCAAATTTATCATTTAGTGGAACATTAAAATCAACGCGAATGAGAGCACGTTTGTTTGAGAAATTTATAGAGTCAATGGTTTTCATTTTTTAATATTTCTGGTTTGAAGTTTTATGTTTCGTGTTCTGATCGCCAACTATTTCTACCTACTTTTTACTTCTCCGCTTCTCGACTGCCGCTCGAAGTGACAGATCTTTACTTCTCCATTCGTCAATCGTACGTTAAGATCCTTACTTTTTATGCTTTTTTCTTATACTTCTTTTTTAATTCAACATTCAAAACTCTTTCTGTCATTCTCGATACAATTTTCGCAAGAGGCAGGCAAAAATCACTCGAACTGACAACTCCTAACTTCTTCGTTCATGAATCGTACGTCTAGATTCTTACTTCTTATGCTTTTTCCTTATACTCCCTTTTTTAATTCAACATTCAAAACTCAACATTCATAATTATTTCCCCGTGCTTCCAAATCCACCTGCACCTCTACTTGTTTCTTCAATTTTCGCAACCGCAGACCATTCTGCAGTTTCGTGTTTTGCAATTATCATTTGCGCAATGCGTTCGCCATCGTTGAGTGTAAAATTATCATTCGATAAATTAACCAATAAAACTTTTATCTCACCTCTGTAATCGGCATCAATTGTACCGGGAGAATTTAATACAGTTAAACCATGTTTAAATGCTAAACCACTTCTCGGACGAATTTGTGCTTCGTAACCAATTGGTAATTCCATAAACAACCCTGTTGAAACTAATGTTCGTTCGAGTGGTTTTAAAATAATGGGTTCGTTTAAACTTGCTCTGAGATCCATACCTGCTGCATGTTCGGTAGCGTATTCCGGTAAAGGATGTTTGGATTGATTAATTATTTTTATTTTCTGCACCTGACGAAGATTTAAAATTTTTCAGGTTAGAAAATTCCAACTTATAAAACAAGAAAACAAATAATACTACTAACAAATTATTCAATAAAAGCTTCAAATACTTATTATCAATGCCTTGCCAAATTAATGAAACAAAGTATAAACCAACTGCTAAGACAAAGAAAAAACCAATTGCTCTTACATTGTATTTAACGGGATAATATTTTTGCCCGACCAAATAGGAAATAAGCATCATACTTCCATATGCTGCAAATGTAGCCCAAGCACAAGCCATGTAACTGTATTTTGGAACAAATGCGAAGTTGATCGCCAAAGTTATTATGGCTCCAAATATTGTGATGATTGCACCAAATTTAGTTTGTCCTGTAAGCTTATACCAAATACTTAAATTATAATAAACACCAATAAATAAATTGGCTAATAATAAAATTGGAACAACCGCGAGTCCTTCCCAATAAAGCGAACTCATCATTAATCGTTTGATGATTGGGAGATTCATCATGGTCACTAAAAAAATAAAACAACAAAAAATAACAAATGCTTTCATCACAAAGGCATTCACTTTTTTTGAATCTTTATCTTTTGCGCTATTAAAAAAGAATGGTTCAGCGGCGTAAGTAAATGCTTGTCGGAATATTGCCATCAACATAGCGATTTTATAACAAGCACCGTAAACTCCTTGGGCATGTTGACCAATATCTGCAGGTAATAATTTATCGATAATTATCCGATCGAAAGTTTCATTCACCATTCCAGCCAAACCCAATATCAATAAAGGCCAGGCGTATTTAAACATTTCAGTCCATAATGGAACATCCAATTTAAATTTAAATTCTTTAAATACGGGGGCTAAACAAATAAGCGAAACAATGTTGGCAATTAGTCCTGCAAAAAAAGAATAACCAATCCCAATCTGCGGATCATAAAGCGCCGCGAGTGTTCCGGTTTCATTTGCTTCGAATGCATTTTTGCAAAACACAAAAAAGAAAATATGCAAGGCAACATTTACAGATACATTAATAGCTTTAAGAATCGCAAAAGTTTTGGCTTTATTCTGCATTCGCAATCGAGCGAAAGGAATAGCCATAATAGCCTCTGTGCCTAGTATTAAAATGACCCAATAAACGTAGGAAAGCTTATCGGGATACTCTAACCAATTGGCAATAGGTTGTGCAAATAAAAACAAGAGAATTGTAAAACTGAGAGACGAAATTATTATGGAAGTGAGGGCAGTGTTGAATACATTATCCTTATCTTCTTTTTTTGTTGAAAAATTAAAAAAAGCGGTTTCCATTCCGTAAGTAAAAATCACATTAAAAAAAGCAATGTATGAATACATCTTAGAGTTAACACCATAATCAACCGGCTTCAGAAAAATGTAAGTAAGCAGTGGGGTAAGAAGAAAATTTAGAAAACGTGGCAATATTGTACCTAGTCCGTAGATAACAGTTTGACCCGCCAGTTTTTTTAATGGATTAGACAATTCTTTATGCGTTGATCTATAAAATTAAGATTTATGCAAATGAAATTAATAAATGATGGTCTAAGATATTAACCATTGAACCCTCATAAAAGGGAATTAAATTTCAGCCAAAACCGATTGAGAACCTTTAACAACGTCACCAATATTTACTTGTAATTTGGTTCCAATTGGTAAAAATAAATCTACACGAGATCCAAATTTAATAAATCCCATTTCCTGACATTGTTCAGCAGTATCACCTTCTTTGCAATACCAAACAATGCGGCGCGCAAGAGCTCCGGCAATTTGACGAAATAAAACCTTCTGACCATCTTTATGATCTACAACAATAGTTGTGCGTTCATTATCGGTACTACTTTTAGGCTCCCAAGCGGCCAAAAATTTACCGGGATGGTATTTAAAAAAAACAACTTTACCTGAAATAGGGTAACGGTTAATATGAACATTAAGAGGCGACATAAAAATAGATACCTGTAAGCGTTTATCTTTAAAATATTCATTTTCCATTGTTTCTTCAATCACCACCACTTTTCCATCTGCCGGTGCAATAATTTGATTTGGGTGAATTGTAAACTCACGTTTTGGGTCGCGGAAAAACTGAATGATAATTACAGTTAAAAAACCACTCAATATATATGCAAACCAATGGGCGATGGCAAATTGAGGAAAAAAATGACGTGCAATAAATATGATTATAGCACTGAAAACCAATACAATAAATAAACTGGGCCAACCTTCTTTGTGAAATTTCATCTCTATTTAAAAAATTTTGTTCAAATATAAGGGTTTATAACCAATAAAAATGTCATTAAAATTATTGCTTAATAACAAGGCTTTTTTACATTTGTAACGCATTAATAAAAATATTTAAAAACGAGATAATTATGAGCAAAATTAAAGTAGCCAATCCTGTAGTTGAGTTAGATGGCGACGAAATGACACGTATCATTTGGAAATTCATTAAAGATAAATTGATCCTTCCATATTTGGATGTAGATATTAAGTATTATGATTTAGGCGTTGAACACCGTGATGCTACAAATGATCAGGTTACAATTGATTCTGCAGAAGCAATTAAAAAATATAATGTTGGTATTAAATGCGCTACTATTACACCTGATGAAGAACGTGTAAAAGAATTTAAATTAAAACAAATGTGGAAATCACCAAATGGTACTATCCGTAATATTTTGGATGGAACTGTTTTTCGTGAACCAATTGTTTGTAAAAATGTGCCGCGTTTAGTTCCAAACTGGACAGCCCCAATTTGTATTGGTCGTCACGCTTTTGGTGATCAATATCGTGCAACTGATTTCCTAACAAAAGGTAAAGGAAAATTGACCGTTACTTTTACACCTGAAGGTGGAGAGCCGCAAACGCATGAAGTATTTAATTTCAAAGGTGATGGTGTTGCTTTAACGATGTATAATACTGATGAGTCTATTATCGGATTTGCACACTCTTGTTTTAATACTGCATTAGATAAAGGATGGCCTTTATATTTATCTACTAAAAACACAATCTTAAAAAAATATGATGGTCGATTCAAAGATATTTTCGAAGATATTTATCAAAAAGAATTTAAATCAAAATTTGAAGCAAAAGGAATTGTGTATGAACATCGTTTGATTGATGACATGGTTGCATCTGCTTTAAAATGGAATGGAAATTTTGTTTGGGCTTGTAAAAATTATGATGGAGATGTTCAATCGGATACAGTTGCACAAGGTTTTGGTTCATTAGGATTAATGACTTCTGTTTTAGTTACGCCAGATGGAAAAACTATGGAAGCAGAAGCTGCTCATGGAACCGTAACTCGTCATTATCGTGATCACCAAGCAGGAAAACCAACTTCAACAAATCCAATTGCAAGTATTTTTGCGTGGACAAGAGGTTTAGAATTCCGTGGAAAATTAGATAAGAATCAAGAATTAATTAATTTCTGCCACGCTTTAGAAAAAGTATGTGTTGAAACTGTAGAGTCTGGTAAAATGACAAAAGACTTAGCGGTTTGTATTCATGGTAATAAAGTAAAATTAGGTGAACACTATTTAAACACAGAAGATTTTTTAAATGCACTGGATGTGAATTTGAAAAAAGCTTTAGGGAAGTAATTATTGCAAATTAAATTAGAGAGCCTCGTTGAAAGACGGGGCTTTTGTTTTTTCTAGACGTACCAAACTGTGTTTAGTAACCGCAGAGGTCGCAAAGAAGGCGCAGAGGTCACGGAGGCATTAACACATAGCTCTGCGTTCTTTGCGGTTAAATTAACTAACGCTTGTAATTTTGTAGTTGATTCCATTAAATTCAAATTCATCTCCTTCATTATGTTTCGCAAAACAAATACCCAAAGGAGATTGCATAGAAATAACGATTATCTCTTTCTCATTAACTTTTATTTTACCAACATTTGCGGCAATAAAAAATAAACCTTTATTGGTTTCAATTAAACTGCCGAGTGAAATAGAATTTGAATTTTTAGTGAGATCCATTTTATCTAAAATATTTTTTTGAGTTTCCCACTCTAGAATTTGTTTTCCTAATTTTTCTTGTTCTATTTGCATCATGGCACGACCAGTCTCGTGTTTATCGCCGGCGCTGCTTTTACTTTCATTATTGGCTGATTCAGTAATTTCTTTTAATGCATTATTTAATGAATTTATTTTTTTATCAATAATTAATTTGCATTGGGTCAGAATTTGATCTTTGAAATGTTCCATTAAAATGTAAGTGGTAATACCATTTTTTTAGTGTCACGAATTACTTCCACTTCAGTTGCATCTCCCTTTTTGAAATTGGAAAGTGCTTTCATATATTCCTGAACATTTTTTACATTGTGATTTCCTAAGCGAATTACGATATCACCTTTTTGAAGCCCTGCCTTAGATGCCGGTTTACCATCTGTTACACCGTCAATGCGCATTCCTTCTTGTTCAAATGTATAATCAGGCATTACACCCATAGTTACCTTAAAGGATGATCTGCCCATATCCGGATTTCTGGTTTTTGAAAAAGTTAGTTTTGGATAATGATATGTTTTCTCAATAGTTGCAATTATATAATCTAAGATTTCAACTTCGCCTTTATAATTTATTTTATTTTCATCATCACTTGGTTTATGATAATCGCTGTGTTGCCCACTAAAGAAATGCAACACAGGAATATCTTTTAAGTAAAATGACGTTTGATCACTTGGTCCAATACCACTACTATCTTTAATGATATGAAAATTACTTTTTAGAGAATCAATTAACGGAACCCAAACAGGTGAAGTGCCAACACCATAAACTAATAGTTTTTTTGTTGAATCATTCAAACGGCCAATCATATCCATGTTAATCATATAATCTACTGATTTCAAATCAATATCGGGATTTTCAATATATTTTTTACTCCCTAATAAACCTAACTCTTCACCACTAAAACAAATAAATAAAAAATTAAACGGTTCAACTATTTTGTTGTTTGTGAAATAATTTGCCAACTCAATTACGCCGGCAGTCCCACTGGCATTATCATCTGCGCCATTATGAATTTTTCCTTCCGGATTTGCATCTAAACTATTGTGATCGTGACCTAACCCTAAATGATCATAATGCGCTCCGATAACAATTGTATAGAGTGCTTTATTATTTAAAAAGCCAATAACATTATTTGCTTTTTTTTCTTCCAAAGTTTTTACAACAGTGTCATGAGGATTTGGGTTGTGTTTATACACAAATGATTTTAAATAAGAATTGTTGAAATTAGTTAGTCCAATTGATTTAAATTGCTTTGCAATATAATTTGCTGCTAAAATTTCTTCCGGACTACTTGTCCCCCTTCCTTTTAATTCGTCAGAGGCTAAATATGAAATGTGTTTTTTGAGAGATTCGGATTTAATTTTTTGTGCAAAGGAGAAAGAAACAGAAAATAAGACTAAAGCGATTGCAATTTTTTTCATAGAGAATTAATTGTAAGAAAATTTTATCTTAGGCTTTCAGAATTTTACTCTGACAAACAAAATCTGACTTAGGTAAATTTGTTTTTGCGATCGCATTAAATCCACCATCCACTTCTTTGAAGTTATGAATACCTCTCATCTTTAGGAAACTAGCAGCTATCATGCTTCTGTACCCACCTGCACAATGTAAATAAAATGGTTTATTGGTACCAATTTCTGCAAACCAATTATTAATTTGATCTAAAGGTTTGTTGTAAGCTTCGTTAACATGCTCGGCGCTGTATTCACTTTCTTTTCTAACATCGACAATTATATCACTTTCAATTTTAAATTCTTCTGCAAATTGATCAGCGCTAATTCTATTTACAGTATCAATTTCTTTTTTTGCATTTTTCCAACTTTCAAAACCTCCTTTTAAATATCCTAAAATATGATCAAATCCAACTCTACTTAAACGTGTAACTGCTTCTTCCTCTTTTCCTGTTTCAGTAACCAAAAGTATAGGTTGTTTTACATCACGAATTAAAGAACCAACCCAAGGTGCAAAATCGCCGGGTATTGCAATATTAATTGCGCGAGGAATAAATCCTTTTGAAAATAGTTCGGTAGTTCGCGTATCAATTATTACAGCTTCTGTTGTTTCAACCGCAGCTTCAAATTCAGAGACATTTAAAGCTCTCATGCCATTAGTTAAAACAGTATCAAAACTTTCATAGCCTTTTTTATTCATCGCAACATTAGATGGAAAATAGGCGGGCGGAGGTAATAATCCATCCGTTACTTCTTTAATAAATGCTTCTTTGTTTGGTTGATTCAAAGCGTAATTCATTTTCTTTTGATTGCCCAATGTATCAACTGTTTCCTTCATCATGTTTTTCCCGCAAGCACTTCCTGCGCCGTGAGCCGGATACACGATGACATCATTTGCCAAGGGTATTATTTTTTTATTCAATGAATCGTATAACATTCCTGCGAGATCTTCCTGAGTCATGGATGCAGATTTTTGTGCTAAATCGGGCCGACCAACATCTCCTAAAAATAAAGTATCGCCACTAAACAAAGCATGATCTTTTCCATTTTCATCTTTCAATAAATAGCAGGTACTTTCCATGGTATGCCCCGGCGTATGTAAAGTTTTAATTGTGATATTTCCAATTTTAAATTCTTCTCCATCTTTAGCTATGATTGCTTTAAATTCGGGGTTTGCATTTGGTCCGAAAACAATTGGTGCACCTGTTTTTTTACTTAAATCAAGATGTCCTGATACGAAGTCGGCATGAAAGTGAGTTTCAAAAACATATTTTATTTTTACATTATCTTTTTGCGCACGATCAATGTATGGTTGCACTTCTCTTAAAGGATCAATGATCGCAGCTTCTCCATTTGAAGTAATATAATAAGCACCTTGTGCTAAACAACCGGTATAAATTTGTTCTATTTTCATGGGTTATGAATTTAGATTTGTTTTTTAATACAATACAAAGGTACGCTTGTTTTTTGTTAATTCATATGATTGAAATCAGCGTAATTTAATAATAATTGTGAATCAATTCGCTTTCTATCAATGGATTCCAGAGGTTTTCAGAAATAATTCATGCACAATAATGTAAATCCCAAGAATCAAAATAAACCACCCGAAGCCATGTTTTAATTTAGAGCCATCTACTCTTTTTGAGAGAGTATTACCAATAAAAATACCGGTAATTGCGAATACAGTCATTTTTAAAAGGAGTGTCCAATCTAAATGTGTGTGATTAGAAGAAATATCACCCGCAAAACCTAATAATGAATTGGCGGAAATAATTAAAAGAGACGTGCCAACTGCTATTTTCATTTCTAATTTTCCGAGCATAACTAAGGCGGGAATAATTAAAAAGCCACCACCGGCACCAACTAATCCGGTAAAGAATCCAACTGAAAGACCTTCAAGAATGAGCATGGAAAAATTTATATTTTCAGATTTAGCTGAATCAGTTTTATGGTCTATTTTTTTTATTTCTGATCATCGATGCAGAAGAACCAATCATCAAAATGGCGAACAAGACCATAAGTAAAATTGATTTCGTTATAACGAAACTATCATTTGAAAAAATAATGTTTGGGATGGCAGGTAAAATAAATTTTCGTGTCACGAAGATGGTAATGATAGAAGGAATTCCAAAAACAATTGCAGTTCTAATATTGATAAGATTTTGTTTATACTTCGGGAACGACCCAATTAAACTACTCGTACCAACAATAAAAAGAGAGTAGGAAGTTGCAATGAGTGGTTCAACTCCAAACCCATAAACAAACAAAGGCACTGTGAGTATGGAACCACCGCCGCCGATCAATCCTAAAATTATCCCAATAATTACAAACGCTATGTATTCAAAAAAGACCATTCAGGATTTTTCAGTTTAATTTAAAGAAGCGAATAATTCTTTTAATTCTTCTTGTGTTAGATCACGCCACTCGCCCAGTTTTAATTTTCCAAGTTTAATATTCATCACTCTTACACGTTGTAATTTTATAACCTGATAATCGTATGCGTTACACATGCGTCTGATTTGCCGATTTAACCCTTGCGTCAACGTAATTCTAAAAATACGTTTCGCGTTTGGCTCTAAACTCACAATACAAGGTTTTGTTTTTTCCCCTAAAATTTCAATGCCCTCTGAAATTTCTTTTAAAAATTGTTTGCGTACCGGTAAATTTAAAGTGACGATATATTCTTTCTCGTGATTGTTTTCTGAGTTAGTAATTTTATCCATTATTTCACGATGGTTGGTGAGTAATATTAATCCTTCGGAATCCTTATCTAATCTGCCAACCGGATAAATGTTTTGTTCGTGACCAATCGCATCAATAATATTGTCTGCTATTTTTTCAGAAGTGCATTCAATGCCTTTTGGTTTGTTATAAATGATGTAAGTTGGTACAACAGGTTTTACAATTAATTCTTTGCCCTCAATTAAAATAGAATCACCATCTCTGAATTCGGTTTTAAAAGTTGCCACTTTGCCATTAACTAAAACTTTTTTTTCTTCGAGGAGTTGGCTGGCTTTTCGTCGGGATGTATAACCTGTATCAGCAATGTATTTATCTAACTTCATGGCGTAAAGTTAACCAATCTGTTGGGATAATAAATTAATGATTACTCTATCACTAATTTTCCGCTGCTCAGCTTTGTTTTATTTTCCTCAAGCGTATAGTAGTAGATTCCTTTTGATAGATTATTAATTTCAATGTCACTTGATCCTTTATTTACTTTTTGATGGAAAACAATTTGCCCAAGCGTATTCATGATTATTAATTCTCCATTATTAATTTCTTTGTCCACTTGTAATTTAAAAAAACCATTATTTGGATTAGGATAAAGCGAAATAGAATTAGAGCTGGTATTTTGATTGAGAACTGTTAGAGAACAGGTATAGGTTAGTTTTGCGACAAATGCATTTTCCTGCCCAGATTGTGAAACTGTATAAGTTCCTAAGCTAAATGTATTTGTAGAAAAATCACCGGAAAGATATGCGTTGCAGTATTGATCTGTACTTACATTTATCCAGTCGTCGCCACCACTTTTTAACGAATTTGCGAAAACTACATTGCCATTCGGATCCAGTTGTGCAATAAAACAAGGGTCTGCAAAACCAAGAGGGGGTGAAAGTGTAGAAGTTCCAAACACAATTGGTGTTCCGTTTGAATCCATGGATCCAGCAATAAATAAACCACCTGCATATGACGAAATAGAGTAACCAACAATATTTGTACCTGTTGCACTTACCGCCCATAATTCATTGCCACTCAAATCGTATTTTGCTGTAAAAATATCATTGCCAGTTGTTGTTAAAGTAGATGTTCCAAAAATGAAAGGAGAGCTTGAATAATTTCCTGTTATATAAGTGTTGCCGGAATTATCAGTACTAACAGAACGGGAAACGTCAGGCGCATTTCCATTAACGGTTTTTGCCCAAAGCGCATTTCCATTGCCGTCATACTTTGCGGTAAAAATATTTTGGATATGATTTGTTGTAATTGAATGCGTATCAAAAGCTAAAACCGAACTGGAATGCACACCGGTAATAACTGAGTTTCCATTTGCGTCGGTGCTAATTGAACTAACACCATTATTAAAGAAATCGTTACATACTGAATTTTTTGCCCAAAGCACAGTACCATTTGGATCATATTTTACAATAAAAATATTACTCCCATTTGCATTAAGTGTGAAGCTATCAAATGCCACGGTGGTATTAAACGAACCGGTTTGATAAATATTTCCCGCTGCATCAGTACTCACACCTTCACCAATAGCGTCACCTTCCGAAGTTTTTGCCCAAAGCACGTTTCCGTTAGAATCATACTTCACAATAAATTCTTGAAGACTATTATTTGTTAAAGTATGCGTGCCGAATCCAATTTGTGAACTACCAATACGGCCTGTTATAATTGAATTTCCGACTGGATCTGCACAAACTGACCAAATATCATCAGTACTTCCGGTTCCACAGATTGAATTTTTAGCCCAAAGAACATTACCACTAGGATCATATTTAACCAAGTAAATGTTATTCCCAGGTGCAGTTGCAGCCTGTAATGTATTTGTACCAAATGTAGTTGAACCAAGATAAAAACCTGTAATAAAAACATTTCCATTCTGATCTGTGCAACCAGAAGTACCATTGGATGATGTTGTTCCATTGGCCGCCGAAAGCCATTGCCATGTTTGTGCGTCACACGTAAAATTAATTACAAGAAAGAAAACGATAGAAGTTAATAATTTAGTCATAGCTAATTTTGTTTACACTAAATTAAGATAAAAATGGACATAAGCAATTATCCAAAAATTTTATTTATTAAGAAGGGTATGTCATTTTAAGTGACTTCAACTTATCTGCAATTGTTTTAGCAACATAATAATTTCTGTACCATTTATCATCTGAAGGAACAATGTGCCAAGGTATTGAGTGACCACAACGATCAATAATATGTTCGTAGACCTTCATGTATTCATCCCAGTTTTTTGCTTCTTCTTTATCTCCCGGATCGTATTTCCATTTTTTGTGCGAATCAGTGAGTCTGTCTTTTAATCTTTTACTTTGTTCTTTTTTAGAAATGTGAAGAAAAAATTTAATGATCACTGTCCCATTTTCTTTTAACTGTTCTTCAAACTCATTAATTTCTTTAAACCGTTTATGAATTAATTTTTTTGGCAATAGATTATGAACGGTCGGAAATAAAATATCCTCATAATGTGAACGATTAAAAATTTGCATCATTCCTTTAGGAGGAATATGTGCATGTATGCGCCACAAATAGTCGTATTTTTTTTCTTCTTCAGTGGGTGACTTAAATGATTTTACATTGCAACCTTGCGGATTAACACAAGAAAAAACGTGTTTGATTGTCCCATCTTTACCGGAAGCATCCATTCCCTGAAGAATAATCAACAAGCTGTGTTTTTGCTGAGCATATAAAACATTTTGCAATTTGAAAATTTCTTCTTGAAATTTTTTAATAGAATTTTCAGCTTTTTTTTTATCTGTGTGCTTTGGATGTGTTGTGCTTATTTTTTTGAGATGTGTCATAACAATAAAATTATATTTAAAATTAGTTCTTTTTTCGTTTATTATCACTAATTGAGACGTTTATAAATTTTTGATCTTATTCATAATCATTCTTTTTTCTGGTTCAGAAAGAGTTAAGTGAAGAGCGGTTTCAAATTCTTTTTTTGCAAGTTCACCATCATTTAATTTCAAATGAATTTCACCAAGTAAGCTATAGTAAAGATAATACGATTCCAATTTATTTTTTTCTTTTATTGAATTTAATTCTTTCAAAGCTTTGTTTGCGCCGTGTACTTGTAATGTAGCAATTACTTTGTTTAATTCTGTTATCGGACCAGGTAAAATTTGACAAAGCATTTCATAATATTGTAGTATAATTTTCCAATTTGTTTTTTCAAAATTTTCAGCTGTGCAATGTTCAAATGCAATGGCTGCTTCTAAATGATAAGAACTAATAGCTTCGCCTGAAGCAGAACGATCGAAATATTTAATTCCTTCTTCTATTAAGGCTTTATTCCATTTATCTCTATCTTGTTTTGGAAGTAAAATAATTTCGCCTTCAGATGATAATCTGCTATCACTTCTGGATGCATGAAAACACATTAATGCCAATAAAGCATTTACTTCCGGCAAATTTGTGTGATTATTTTCAGTAAGTAATTTACAGAGAGTAACAGCTTCTTCAATTAAATCTTTGCGAATTAAATCTTCCGAATGCGTTGAGTTATAACCTTCATTGAAAACTAAATAAATGGCGTTTAAAACTGCTCCTGTACGATTTTTAATATCATCAATACTTGGGATTATAAATTGAATTTTATTTTCTCTGAAAAATTCTTTGCTTCTGTACAAACGTTTGGAGATGGTATCTTCTGTTGTGAGAAATGCTTTAGAAATTTCTGCAGTGCTAAATCCGCACAATGTTTTTAGAATTAAGGTGACTTGATTTTCTTCCGAAATTCCGGGATGGCAACAAGCAAACATCATCCTCAATTGATCATCCTTTATTAGCTCTTCGTTTGCTAATTGATTAAATGTTGTTTCGATTGTATAACCTGAACGAAGTAATAATGTGGTTTCATTATCACCAAATAAAATCTGGCCCCTTTGTTTTTTTATTAAGTTGAGTGCTTTATTTTTCGCGACAATAAATAACCAGCTTTCAGGATCATTTGGTATTCCTTTGATTTTCCATTGTTCAAGTGCAGCGATCAAAGTTTCCTGAACAACATCTTCCGCTAATTCTAAATTATGTGTGCCAAAAATACGAGTAAGCACCGCAACCATTTTTCCTGATTGATGTCGGAATAAATGATCAACGGTGCTTTCTATTTTAATTGAGTTTGGCATTCGTAATGCCAAATTTAAGCATTAAAAGAAAAACTGTTCAGAAACAATTTTGCCATCTTTCACTTCAAATACACAAATCTCTTCAAGAGTCATTCTGCCTTGTCCTTTAAAAGTGGCATCTAAAGTCATACTGCAGCTAAAATATCTTCCACCAACAATTGGTTCAGAAAAAGAACCACCGTGACGAGTTTCAATCATTGCCGCAAACTCAGCGCCTTTTAAACCAACCGCTTTTTTTCCTTTTGCTGATTTAATTGGAGCATGTGCAGGCTCCGTGCTAATAATGTCATCAGAAAATAATTCTTCCTGTGCTTGTTGAATTTGTCCCATACGACAAAGTTCTACTAGTCTGTTTGCTACTTCTTGAGTAGTCATCGTTTTTTGAGTTGTTGTCATTTTTTTGTTTTTAGATTAATTAAAATTTTGTTTAATAATTTTTTTACTACCATTCAACCCATTCTCCTTTTGGATGTACCCATGTGGAGGAACTTGGTTTAGATGCATACATTTTATACAAACCCGAACTTTGAAATTCGGCACTCATATAATGTTTCATCATGCTTTCTGCGTTCATCCAAACATCCACTCCTAAAATTTCCAATGCTTCAGGAGATCCTGGTGCAGCCATTCTTACGTAAAAGTCATGAGATAAAATTCCTGCAGCGCGAGATGTTTTTACTTGTCCTTCAATGGCGGCATTATGAATTGCTTCTGCTTCTTCAATTGATTTTACAGTTCCTCTTACCAAACCAATAATGCGATCATTTTTACCTGTTGGAGATGGAAAGTGAAAATTTAAAAAGCCATCAAGCTTCGTCCAAACAACTGCTTCCCTTGAAGCGAACATCATATCGGCACCACCTTTAACTTGAGGATCACTAAAAAACTGATTCAACCCATCCATGCTATTCCAAATATCCATGAATAGTAAATCGTTTTTAAAATTGGTAGCTGCATCTAAAGGCATAAAGGTCATGTGACTCATATCGCCCAATGATTTTGCTGCTGCAACACCACCCGGATTTCCTGCGGTTTGATTGTGCAATTCGCATGTAGCTTCAATGCTTGTTGGTTTCACTTTGCCCATTACTGTTAGCAAATTGAATGTCATTTTTTGTTTCATTTTATTTTAGTTTTAATGATTGTTTATATACTAAAGACAAAATGAATGACTTTATTTGGACAGGCTTTTGAAATTATTTTTACATTGCAGTCATAGTGCCAATTTCCCGGATTTCAACCGTGCCACTTTCTGACTCTAAATTGGGGCAACCTTTAGCAATTTCAGTGGCTTCTTCAATAGTATTTGCTTTTAAAAGCACGTAACCGCCTAAAACTTCTTTGCCTTCCATAAAAGGACCATCAGTTAGTTTTTTGGAAGTTCCTTTTAATACTTTGCCGCCGTTTTCTAATGGTTGTGCACCTACCAAAATATTTTTCTGAGCAATGCCTCCAATCCAATCTTGCCAACGTTTCATGTGCGCTTGTATTTGTTCCGGTGATAATTGTGTACGTTCCGCATCACCGCCGCGAAACAAAAGAAGAAATTCTTTCATGATTTTATTTTTTTTATCTGCCAAAGCTTAATTGCTAAAACAGGTTTGGTTTATATACTAAAGACAAACAAGTTTAATGAATTTGGACAAAGCAAAGTGAATTTATTTTCGACTTTTATAAATTGAGCATGGAAGTGGCCGAAAACATTGATTAAAAGGTTTTTACAAACTAAATTAAAACGAAAGAAAATTAAGGAGATTTGTTATCTTTAGCTTGAATTATAGTAAGTATGAAGTCTTTTTCTAAAATAATTTTAGTACTGGTTCTGTGTTTTTTAACTGAAAATGTATTTTCTAATGCAAAATTAGATAGTTTAATTAATGCTTTTAAAACAACAAAAAATGATACCCTAAAAATTCGCCTTGCAATAAAAATAAGTAGAAAAATTCAGAGAGAGAGTGATGCCGATTCATCTGATCTACGGTACTTGCAAGAAGTTTACAAAGGCTCTAAAATCTCTAATTATCCTAACTTAAAAAGTCTGTTGTGTAAAACACTTTCCGATTCATATTACCGTCTCAATTTATTTGATCTCGCCTTAAGATATGGCAAGGAGGCTTTAAATATTGTGTCTTCTAAAAATGACGAAACGGAAATGACAGAAATTTTGATTAGAATTTCAGGAATTTATAATGTGCAAAGAAAGCACGAAGACGCTATAAAAGTAATAATGCAAGGAATAACTCTTGCGAAAAAAAACAAGAATAATATTCAGCTGGCAAGACTATACAATGGACTGGCGGCTCAATACCAAACTACAGGAGATTTTGAACAGAGTATAAAATACTTTTATGATTCGATGTCAAAATATGAACTTCTCAATGATACTCCGCAAATAGTAGCCTTAATAAGAAACACTGCTTTAGCTTATGAAAGTGTAAAAGATTATAATAAAAGTAAGCAATTACTTTTCAAAGCTTTAAAACTCTCTGAGCTCTGTAAAGATTCGTCGATGTTAGGTTATAGTTATGGTTCGCTGGGTTCGCTTTATCAAAACACTTTACAATTTGATTCAGCTTTAATGTTCAACACGAAACAAATAGCATACTTAAGTAAATCAAAAGACAAAGATAATTTGGCAATTGCCTACGGAAATCTTGGAATTATTTATAAAGCAAAAAAAGATTATGCGAATGCAATGGCTAGTTTTATAAAAGCACTTGATGTTTTTAAAAGCTTAAATAGTTACCGACTCATTTCTATTTCTTACATCAACATTGGAGACCTTTATAATTTAATGAAAAATGAAAAAAAGGCGATTTATTATTTTGATGAAGTTATAAAACAATCTGAGCAAAGCAACGAGAAAGATATTTTATCAGCAGCACACTATGGGAAGTATGACGCTTATCTAGCAATGAAGAATTACAAAGGTGCTTTAGAAGAGTATACAAAATTTAAATCGATTGAAGATAGTTTAGGGCGAGAAAAAAGTTTAAATAAAATTTTGCGATTAGAGAGTAAATACGAAATGGATAAAAAGCAAAAAGAGAATGAGTTATTAAAAGCACAAGATAAAGTAAAACAAACCCTTATTGATGTCTCGAAAAAAAACGAAAGAATTACAAAAATATTTTTATATAGTTCTTTGGCTGTTCTTATTATCATTCTTGTTTTGGCCGTATTATTATTTATAGGTTTAAAAGAAAACAAATTAAAAAACAAAATTATCACAGAACAAAAACATTTGGTTGAAGAAAAAAATAAGGATATAACCGATTCTATAAATTATGCAAAGCGAATTCAAGAAGCACTTTTACCTGCTAAAGAAGTGAAGTATGAGATTTTCCCGAATGCATTTGTGTTTTTTAAACCAAGAGATATTGTAAGTGGAGATTTTTATTGGTTCACAAAGAAAAATGGTAAACGGATTATTACAGCAGTAGATTGTACAGGGCATGGTGTTCCTGGGGCATTAATGAGTATGATTGGCAATACTTTTTTGAATGAGATTATTGAAGGAAAAAATATTACACAGCCTTCATTAATTTTAAGTGAATTGAGGCACATGGTTATTAAATCGCTCAAACAAACACATGAAATGACTGAATCAAAAGACGGAATGGATATGTCGCTTTTGACTTTTGATGACGAAAATAATACAGTTGAATATGCAGGTGCAAATAATCCGATGTGGTTAATTCGCAAAGGAGAATGTATAGAATATAAACCGGATAAACGTCCAATAGGTTATTACAGAGGAGAAGGTTTACCTTTTACAAACCATAAAATTGAATTACAAAAAGGCGACACAATTTATATATTTACCGACGGATATGCCGATCAATTTGGTGGTGAAAATGGAAAAAAACTAAAATACAAACCCTTTAGAGAAGCGCTCCTTTCTATTCAACATGAACCAATGCTGAAACAAGAAGAAATTCTCATTAAAAAATTTGATGAATGGAAAGGGCCGTTAAGTCAGATTGATGATGTTTTGATAATAGGGATACGTATTTAAATTGAGTATTTGTATGAAAAAATACTTTATTTTTTTTATTTCTATTTCCACATTTACTTTTGCTCAAAAGAATAGGATCGACTCATTACTGCAATCATTAAAAAGCAATCCAACAGATACTCAAAAAGTAAATATTCTAAATTGTTTATGTCTCGAAAAACGTAAAGGTGATATAAATGCAGGCATTACTTTTTGTAAAGAGGCACTGGATTTAGCAAAACGTAAAAATTTTTATAATGGGATGATTACGGCTTACACTTATTTGGCTATCATCGAACATAATAAAGGGAACTATGATGGCTCACTTAAATATGCTGATAGCGGATTTGTTATATGCGAAAAACAAAAACTCGAAATCCCAAAAATAAAAATTCTCAATTTGAAGGGGAATATCTATGGTGATTTAGGAGACGTTAATAAGGGATTGCAATTTTATTTAAACGCCGTAGAATTAGCGGAGAAACACCACCGCATTGCGTCTTTAGCCGGATTGTTTGGAAATATAGGCACTTGTTTTATGTTTATTAAGCAATATGAAAAAGCAAAAGAATATTTTAGAAAGGGTATAACAGCTTCCATTGAAGGGAACGATATGTTAAATTTGGGGGCTACTTATAATAATTTAGGATCAGTATTTGTTGATAAAAATCAAGCAGACTCAGCACTTTATTATTTTAATAAAGCCGAAATTATTTATACTAAAATAAATTATTTAAGAGGTTTGGGTTATAGCGCCTATTATTTAGGTGCTACATATTTTAACTCAGAAAATTATCCTAAAGCTTTGACTTCATACCTTAAAGCGGCAAACATTTATAGAAGAGCAAATAGTTTTTCAGAACTTCCAAATATATTTATTTGTATTTCTCAGGCTTATCAAAAACTAAATGAATTAGATAAAGCGCTTGATTATGCTATGCGATCTTTAAACCTTGCAGAAAAAAACAAAGCTGACAATGATAAAAAAGAAGCTTTTAAAACCTTGAAGGAAGTTTATTATGAGAAAAAAGATTATAAAAAAGCGATTGAATATTACACGCGGTACATTATTATTAAAGATAGTCTCATAGATACTGAGAGTACGAAGCAAATGGCTGAGATGCAAACCAAGTATGAAACTAAAAAAAAGGAACAGCAGATAACATTATTAAATAAAGAAGGAGAATTAAATAAATCAGAAGCGAAGCGACAAAGGATTATAATTGAATCAGTTGTTTTAGGATTAGTATTAATGGGCTTGTTTGCCGGATTTATTTTCCGTTCGTTACGAATTACCAGAAAGCAGAAGCAAATAATTGAAGCACAAAAAACGATTGTTGAAAAGCAGAAACATATTGTTGAGGAACACCAAAAAGAAATTATTGATAGTATTACATATGCCAAAAGATTGCAGCAAGCTATCTTACCTTCTGCTGAAGAAATAAAAAAATATTTACCTGATAATTTTTTACTCTATAAACCCAAAGCTATTGTTGCCGGAGATTTTTATTGGATGGAACATGTAGATAATGTTACTTTTTTTGCAGCCGCAGATAGCACTGGACATGGAGTGCCTGGTGCTATGGTGAGTGTAGTGTGCTCAAATGCGCTCAATAGGGCAGTAAAAGAATTTGGTTTAAGAGAAACCGGTAAAATTTTAGATAAAACGCGTGAATTGGTTTTAGAAACATTTGCAAAAAGCAGTACGGATGTTAAAGATGGCATGGATATATCTTTATTATCTATTGATAAAAATAAAGAGGTAATTAATTGGAGTGGCGCAAATAATCAGTTATGGTATATTTCTAATAATGAACTTAAAGAAATAACTCCCGATAAACAACCAATTGGAAAAACAGAAAACCCAAAACCGTTTACAACAAATCATATAGAGTTCGTTAAAGGGGATATTTATTATTTAATGACTGACGGATTTCCAGATCAGTTTGGTGGACCAAAAGGAAAAAAATATAAATACAAAAAATTGGCAGACCATTTATTGGTTAACTGTGATAAGATTTTAATGGATCAAAAAAATATTCTCGAGAAAAACTTCAATGATTGGAAAGGTGATTTAGAACAAGTAGATGATGTAACAATGATTGGAATCAAGCTTTAAGAGTTAACGATAAACTCTGTTTGGATTATTAAAAACCTACAAAACAAGGGCAATTCATATCATTTTCTTTTATAAAAAAAATTCATATCTTGTCACTAGTATGAATTCAGCCTCCACAAAATTTTTAACCTTTCTGGCTTTAGTTTTAATTGTTGAAACTGTTTTTTGTCAACAACCCAAAATCGATTCATTAAAAAAAGTTCTATCAATAGCTAAAGAGGATACAAACAAAGTTGCTTCACTCAATAAATTAGCTTATGCATATGCGAATTCTGGCGATTTCGATAATGCGTTGATTTATTTTCAAGAATCATATACTCTTTCAACAAAACTGAATTATCATTTTGGAATTTCCGCCTCACTCAATAATATTGGCAAAATTTATTTAAATAAAAGCGCTTACCCCGAGGCATTAGATTATTTTATACAAAGTTTAGAAGAAGCTGAACGTAATCACATAAAACCCGGAATGTCTGCTGCATTGGGTAATATGGGCATTATTTATGATAACCAAGGTGAATTTGATAAAGCCTTGCGTTACCATATTCAATCTTTAAAAATTGATGAAGAACTTGGCAATCTTAAAGGTGTTGCAAGTTCGTATAACAGTATTGGAAATATTTATTTCGAAAAAAAGAATTATTCAAAAGTAATCGAGTGGTATAATAAATCGTTAGCCATTAAAAACAAAATTGGCGATAAAGAAGGAGCGGCATCCACACTCGCTAATATTGGAAATATTTACTTTTTCCAAAATAACTTTAAAGAAACAAAAGAGTATTATTTCAAAGCTTTAGCAGAATTTGAAGAAGTTGGCGATATACAGTCGGTGGCGATGTTATCAAATAATATTGCCGAAACTTATATTGGAGAAAAAAATTATAAGGAAGCTTTAAAATTTTCAGAAAAGAGTTTAAAACTATCTCTTCAAATTGGTGCTCTCGATGAGATTAAAAGTGCATACCAAACCTTAAGTCATATACACGAGGGATTGGGGAATAATGCTTTGTCGCTAAAAAACTACAAGCAATTTGTACGTTTTAAGGACAGTATTTACAATGATGAAAACACAACAAAAAGAATTGAAAGTGAAGTGAAATATCATTTCGGTAAAAAGGAAATGAATACCCGTATTGAAAACGAGAGGAAACAGATTCTTTTAAAAGAAGAAGCAAAAAAGCAAAGACTGATTATTTATTTTGGTACAGGAATTCTGGTTTTAGTGATCATATTTGCGATATATGCTTTCAGAAGT
>Ga0206968_10020_pt1 | contig 40585 bp, 34 predicted proteins | sample Alteio_BWOrgHeat_22_FD_153254 | JGI IMG/M metagenome (GOLD analysis project Ga0206968, IMG submission 153254) | Enriched cells from forest soil in Barre Woods Harvard Forest LTER site, Petersham, Massachusetts, United States -... | ecosystem: Environmental > Terrestrial > Soil > Temperate forest >... | reverse complement strand
GAGATTTGCACCTGATTGACTTCGTCCCGTATTGCAAAAATATCTTCTTTGGTAAGGACCTGGTTCACATCAAACGTGAATTGCATATTGGAAATTCTGCGCATGATTTCAAGTTCTTCATCTTTTGTAGGATAGTCCACAAATACTTTCATCATAAAGCGATCCACCTGAGCCTCTGGCAAAGGATAAGTTCCTTCTTGATCAACCGGGTTTTGCGTGGCCAAAACCAAAAAAGGGTTTGTCTAGTTTAAAAGTTGTCTCGCCAATTGTTACTTGTTTTTCCTGCATCGATTCAAGCAATGCTGATTGTACCTTGGCTGGAGAACGGTTGATCTCATCGGCCAAAATAATATTGGCAAAGATGGGTCCTTTCTTCACCTCAAATTTCCCTTCTTTCTGGTTATAAATCATCGTTCCGATAAGATCGGCGGGAAGCAAATCAGGTGTAAACTGGATTCGTTGAAAGTCCAGGTGCAGCACTTTGGCAAGCGTACTGATCGTAAGTGTCTTTGCAAGACCGGGCACGCCTTCTAACAAAATATGACCGTTGGTAAAAAGGCCTACCAGAAGCCGATTGACCATATATTCCTGCCCTACCACCACTTTGCCCACCTCAGCAAAGACTTGTTTTATTTTCTGCTTGTGGGCCTGTTGTTGCTCTATTGAGGATGTAAATGCCATAGATAATAATCGATTAAGACCGCAATATTATAAAAATTTAGTTTCGTTGAATCTTCTCCTTATTTGAATGGAACTTCTGCAGGATCTCTCCTGGAATCCCAGATTACTAGCACTTCAATAGTTTTGTCTGAGTACTTGTAAAACAACAATAATCTCTGACCAATCTGGAACGAATTCCTGGTACAGAAGTTTTTCTTCCGAGTTCAGGGTTTTTTGAAAGCAGTTTTAACGTTTGGTGAAACAGCTTGTTGAGCTTTCTTGGATAGGAATAGGTTCTGTTCCTCAACAACCAGTATTTTAAAATTTCGTCCTTGTCAAGCGATGCGCCTATTGACCAAATTACTTTCCGAGCCATTGCGCAGTTCTTTTACGAACTTCAGCATCTGTTAAAAAATTACCCGAAGAAATTTGCTTTTCCGCCCTGCGGATCGCTGTCAATTGTGGTTCCGACAAGATAAGAGTTTCCTTTTTAGACTCATCTTTTATCATAGAATAAATACCTTCGAGCAAGTCTTTGTCGTCAGTTTTATTAATCCTTCCGATAAGCTTCTTTTTAATTTCAGTGGCCGTCATAATCTCTAAAAAAATTTATCAAAAATACTCAAAAAACCACCACTTGGGCTCCTTTCGGATTTACCAAAAAGGAGTTTACCAGGTTTTGGACGGTGTGGTTTTCTTTTCCCAGCTTGATATAGTTTCGTGCAGTTTCAAAATCAGTGATGTGCTCGTGCTTATCAAAAAAGCCGAAGCCCAGATAATTTCCATTTTCCATCAATACCAACGACTGCTCTCCCGCCTTTCGTCCCTGCCCGATAATCGCTAGCGAATCTCCGTGTTCATAAAATGAGTCAATTGCCTTTTGTGCCCGCTTATTATATTTTTTTACAGATTCTATTCCCTGGCAAGCTCCATGGCAAGTACCCGATTGATAACTAAAGCAGAGTCCCTTGGCTAATTGTAGTCCGCTCAACTTTGGGCAAAGATCAAACTCCTTCACTTTCTCCCACCAAAAATTCCAGGCATCGCCTTTTGAACTAAACGTGATTAACGGCCTTGCGCCTTTGCTTACCGAATTCACACAAAACCGTAAGTATCCATTTCGATCTTCATAATCATAAATACCCCACTCTTCAGTTTTATATTTTTGAGCAAGATTATACTTTGGCCAAAGTCTACGTATTTCCTGCGACTCGAAAATCAGAGCGACCAACTCATTGCCGGTGAGCTCATACGTAATGTGGTGAATTTCATTTCGAATATTGGAACGATTCCACTCGCGTGCTTCACCGGAGAAATGACCCGCAATACGTTTTTTAATATTGATAGCCTTACCAACATAAATCACCTGACTGTGGCCATCCAAAAAATAATATACGCCAGTCCTTGCAGGTAATGCTTCAAATTCTTCTTTGGGTAAGTTGGGAGGTAATATTGTTTCTCCTGAATTCCTCTTCAGGGATTTTTCGATCACACCGGTGTTATCTCTTTTGAGCAGTGTGTCAAAAATTTTGGCAGTAGCCAATGCATCGCCACCTGCCCGATGACGGTCGGGAATTTTAATACCGAGGCTCTCGGCGAGTCTTCCTAGACCATAAGAATGCAGCCCGGGGATAATTTTTCTGGAAAGCCTGACTGTACATAGTTTCTTAGTATTCCATGCTATACCTACGTCTTCAAATTCTTTTTTTAGAAAGCTATAGTCGAAGTGGGCATTGTGCGCTACAAACACGCGACCGTCAAGCCAGCCAAAAACTTCTTTGGCAATACTTTCAAAAGCCGGAGCTTCCTTTACCATTTCATAGTTAATACCAGTGAGCCCAGTAATAAAATAAGGGATCGATCGTCCGGGATTAATTAATGAGCGATAATGATCGGTGATCTTATGGCCATCGTGATGGTAGATAGCAATTTCTGTAATACGATGACTAGCTGCGTGGCCTCCGGTCGTCTCAATATCAACAATGGCGTACATGAAAAGCTAAAATAGGTTTTGTCGACAACATTCAAAAGATCATAACTCCTCTCATCACAAATCTGTTCAAAACTGTTCGAATCTTTAATTAGTTTTCAAGTTCATTTTAAGAATTATGAAAAAAATATTTTTCCTTTTATTGATTGGTTTCTCTGTTGAAGCCCAGCAGCTCGCCCCACTCACAGTTGAAAAGATCATGCGTGACCCCAAATGGATAGGTACGGCGCCCTCCAATTTTTTCTGGAGTGAAGACGGCAAGGAAATCTATTTTCAATGGAATCCGGAAAAACTTCCCGGCGATTCGTTATACAAAGTCTCAACTACTAATCTTTCGCCCGTAAAAGTAACTGCTGCCGAACGACGGAAACTCCCATCTGTTTTTGGACAATACAATCAGGCTCGTACCAAAAAAGTTTATGAAAAGAATGGCGATATCTTTTTGCTTGACATTCCTTCCAATAAAATTATTCAAATCACGAATTCGGTCGAGCGAGAATCAAATCCTACATTTTCGTTTGATGAGAAAGAGGTATTGTTTCTTTTAAGCTCTAATTTATTTAGCTGGGATACCGGTTCAGGATCTTTCACTCAACTTACCGACTTCAGAAAGGGAATAAAGAAAGCCGACCCAAAACTTTCTGAACAAGAAAAGTGGCTAAAGACAGATCAACTGGCTTACATGCAAATATTGAAAGAGCGAAATGCTAACAAAAAACTTTCTGAAAAGAATCAAAAAGCCGACAAGCCCAAAAGACCCAAAGAAATTTACCTTGATGACAAAACTGCAGACAACATTCAACTAAGTCCCGACGAGAAATTTATCACGTACCGGGTTAGTAAAAATGCCAGCCCTAAAAACACGATCGTTCCTAATTATGTAACAGAGTCTGGTTTTACAGAAGACATTTCAAGCCGAACAAAAGTAGGCGCCACACAAAATGCACAGGAGCTTTACGTTTATGACATCGCTAAAGACACGGTTCTAGCTGTAAAGACGGATCAGATTACAGGCATTTTTGAATCTCCCGAATTCAAAAAAGATTATCCTTCCAAAGCGGCGAAACCTGAGAAAGACAAAAAAGAAACCAAGCCACAACCTCGTACAGTTATTTTCCAAAACCTTGTTTGGAGCGATGACGGAAAAAATAATGTGCTTTCTATCCGCTCGCAAGACAACAAAGACCGGTGGATCATGTCACTTGATGTGCCCACTCAAAAATTAAAGCTGCTCGACCGTCAGCATGACGATGCATGGATTGGCGGCCCGGGCACCGGAGGATTTTTTGCCGGCACGAATATGGGCTGGGTTAATAATCAAACAGTCTGGTTTCATTCAGAGGAAACCGGCTACTCACATTTGTATACAGTAGATGTTACTTCAGGGAAGAAGACAGCGCTCACTTCTGGTAAATATGAAGTTCAGCAAGCTCAGCCTTCAAAAGACAAAAAATATTTTTATCTGATTACCAACGAAGTCCATCCGGGTGAGAAACAATTTTACAAGTTACCAACAACTGGAGGCAAAGCTGAAAAAGTTACTTCAATGACTGGCGCTCATGAGGTGTTGCTTTCGCCCGACGAAAAATGGATTGCCTATCGTTATTCCTATTCTAACAAACCATGGGAATTATTCTTGCAAGAAAATAAGGTCAATGCCAAACCGCAGTCAATCACAAATTCTTTAACAGCAGAATTTAAATCATACTCCTGGCGCGATCCGGAAGTGACCACCTTCAAGGCCAGAGATGGTGTTGATATTTACACACGTGTTTTCAAACCGGCAAATCCTAACGGAGCAGCAGTAGTATTTGTACACGGTGCAGGTTATTTGCAAAATGCACACAAATGGTGGAGCAGTTATTTCCGCGAATACATGTTCCACAATTTATTGGTTGATAAAGGCTACACAGTTTTAGATATGGATTATCGTGCGAGTGCCGGCTATGGGCGTGACTGCCGCACTGGAATTTATCGTTTTATGGGCGGAAAAGATTTGACCGATCATGTTGATGGAGCAAAATGGCTAGTCGATAATTATAAGATCGATCCCAAGCGTATCGGAATTTATGGTGGATCGTACGGCGGGTTCATCACCCTGATGGCAATGTTTACAACCCCCGATGTTTTCGCGGCCGGTGCTGCACTAAGGCCAGTAACCGATTGGGCACATTACAACCATCCGTACACTGCTAACATTTTGAATGAGCCATTTGCCGACAGCATTGCTTACGTGAAAAGTTCACCGCTGTATCATGCTGAAGGATTGAAAGGTCATTTGCTGATCTGTCATGGCATGGTAGATACAAATGTTCATTTTCAAGATGCAGTGCGTTTATCTCAGCGTCTTATTGAACTAGGCAAAGACAATTGGGAACTTGCTCCTTACCCAATGGAAGATCACGGCTTCGTTGAGCCTAGCAGCTGGACAGACGAATACAAGCGAATATTGAAACTATTTGAAGACAACTTGAATAAGTAGTAAATCATCAGGCTGGGTTCATCAGCCTGCATTTACTTCGTTGAGTATTTCTTAATGTCATCCTGAAAAGTTTCTTCAATTTTTTGCCACTCGGAGGGCTTTGTTCTCTGTAAGAATTGGACAGCTTTTCTTGCCAGATCGGAAGCTGCGGGATAGTCCTTCAATTTCACAGTGATATCCACTGCTATGCGATAATACCACCAGTCATCTTGCTGGGTCATGGCTCTCTTTATGTATTCCAATGCCTTCGACAGGTCCCGATTATTCATTTCATAATAATAGGCTGTTGACGAAAGCATCTGTACGTCTGTTGGATTTTTCATTAATGCAGTCTGAATTTTTTCTTCCGCTATTTCATAGGTATTTGTAGCCAGCAAAAAGGAAACTTGGGTATTCTCCCAAGACAAAAACAACATCGCGTCATTGTTTGTCACATCCAATTCGAGTGAAAGGGACTCATAAAAGCGATCTGAATGATGAGACTTTGCCGAAAATCGAACCACTTCTTTTTTCAAATCATACTCCGATGGATCGCCATATATCTTACTTGTGTCAGAGTTGAGCATAATTGTCCATTCGCTCGCTGAAGGAATCGTAAGAAGAGCATAAATGCCGGGAGCAACAGTTTGATTGTTGATTTTGCTAGGCTGATCAAATTTAATGGTCGTGCATTTTCCGGCACCCGTTCTCCACAATTTGTTGAAGGGGACTAGGTTGCCGATAATTTTTCGTCCACGGGCGGCAGGTCGTTCGTAGCGCAGAGTAAAATGAGTGTATCCTATAGTTTGGATGATTTTCCCTTCAGGACTTAGGCTTGGCAATTGTATTTGGGCCTGACTCATCAAGCCAAAAGCCACCAGGGAAATTGTGAGAAACGATTTCATAATTGATTTATATTATCTAAGGTGCCTAATTCTATTCATCTAAGCTGTTATTTGGTTGTTAAAAATCGCTGCACGTCCGCAGTTTCATTCTGGAATGCTCATAATGAGAACATTTCCATCACTTGAATAAGTAATCCTTATTTTTGCGGGATGACCAATCTGCAAGACGATCCCGAAGAACAAGACGATGACCTTTTTGAGCATCACCGCATCGTTGCCGATCCTGGCCAAAGCCTCTTGCGTGTAGATAAGTTTTTATTTGATCGTTTACCGAATGTCACCCGGACCAAAATACAAAATGGAATTCATGAAGGTTTTGTCAAAGTCAATGAGAAAGCCATCAAGCCCAATTACAAAGTCCATCCCAACGATGTTATAACAGTCTCATTTCCCGAGCCTCCGCGCGATACAGATGTAAAGCCGGAAAATATTCCACTCAACATTGTCTTTGAAGACGAACATTTACTGGTAGTAAACAAAGTCGCTGGTATGGTGGTGCATCCGGCCTTTCAAAACTGGTCGGGCACGTTGGTTAATGCCTTGACTTATCATTTTCAAAACCTCCCGGAAATGCAAGGCAACGAAGGCAGGCCGGGCTTGGTGCATCGCATCGATAAAGACACTTCCGGCTTACTGGTGATTGCCAAATCGGAAATGGCAATGACCTCTCTCGCCAAACAGTTCTTTGATCACTCCATTGAAAGAACCTACCAGGCAATTGTGTGGGGAATCCCCGATCCGCCGGCAGGAACTATTAATGTAAATGTCGGCCGTAGTTTGAAAGACCGAAGGGTGACCACTGCTTTTCCCGATGGAGACTTTGGAAGAACTGCCATCACCCACTTTAAATTGCTGAGAGATCTGCGCTACATTTCTGTGATTGAATGCCGGCTCGAAACAGGCCGCACACATCAGATTCGGGCTCATATGAAATTTCTTGGCCATCCGATTTTCAATGATGAAATGTATGGAGGCAATGCACCGTTGAAGGGAACTGTGTTCTCTAAATACAAACAGTTTGTTGACAATTGCTTTAAGATTATTCCGCGGCAAGCGCTTCACGCGAAAACGTTAGGATTCGTTCATCCGGCAACAAAAAAATTCATTCAATTCGATTCAGAGCTTCCACAAGATTTTAAGGAAGTGCTCGAGAAGTGGGACCATTACGTGAAGTATAATTGAAAATAAAAACGCCTGTCAATTTTGATCAACAGGCATAAATATTAAAACCTCATCGCTACCATCAGCAGGTAGTTTCTGCCGGCCTGTGGATAGTAATAATTTTGCCGGATTTCGCTGCCGCCGCCATAGTACCCATAGGTGTAGCCATTGCTGGAATACATGACATTGCCAATGTTGTTTAGTAAAAGACTCACGGTAAACTCGCGCATCCACTGTGGCTTCCACGAGTAGCTTAGCCGGAGGTCATTGATAAAATAGGAATTGATCACCCGCCCACTATTGGAAGTGTTGTCGAGGTATTGAAGGCCCACATATTTTGTTAATAACCCCAATTCAACTCCTTTCATCGGATGATAAAGGAAAATGGAGCCGCCAATGATATCGGGGGAGAATGAGATGTCTGAATTTTTGTGTTGCTTGTCAACTTCATTATTTTGATCATAGTTGACGCCGTAATCATATAGCACCTCAGTAAAATTTTTGATTTTGTTTTGGCTGAGTGTAAGGTTGGCATTCCATGTAAAATATTGATTGAAACGAATGCCTCCGTCAAATTCAATTCCTGCACGGTAGCTGTCTGCTACATTGGTTCTTATCGCGGCTCCTACATCGTTGAGCTTGCCGGTGAGCACGAGCTGGTTTTTGTAACCCATGAAGTAGCCATTAATATTCAAAGCAACATTATTTTTTCGCATACGCCATCCGGCTTCAACATCGTGCAGGGTTTCATGCAATGGTTGCTGGCCTGCGTTGGCTTGCACGAAGTCGCTACGCACAGGCTCGCGATTGCCAATACTGTAAGACGCATAGAGCTGTTGATCGTGGGCTAAGGTGTATGTCAATCCAAATTTGGGATTGAAGAAATTGTAATTCACATTAAAATCAACAACTACGCCTGCATCTTCCATGCCGGCAGCCTTGTAGTCAACACGCCTGTATTGCAAGTCAATAAAGCCAATGAGATTTTCGGCAAGCTGATAATTGGTTTTCCAAAAAATATTGAAATCCTGTTTCTTTCCATTATTAAAATAGTAGCGATAGGAAGGGGGAACGGTTGTAGCTATCTGTGCCCACGTAATTTCACCATAGTGATCTCCATCATAGCGGTTGAACGCTCCGCCAACAATCGAACTCCACTTTTCTTTTTCATAATTCATCGACCAGGTCATTCCATAAAAATGATTGTTGAGCCAAAGCCTGCGAACTAAATCCGAATTCTTAACTGTGTCGGTACCGATAACAGCGTTGGGCACTCCATAGGTTGCGAAACTCTGATTGTATTGATACTCTTCATAATACCCCCGGCCATACGTGTAATGTAAAGCAGCATTTAATGTAAGATTCTCATTAGCCCGATGTGAAATATGAAGCTGATAATGATCTTGCGCATAATTATCAACTTGGTTAGGATAAGTGTAAGCATTGAACGTGCGGCTGTTGCTATTGAAAAGATTTTGAGTTTGCTGCTTGTTCCATCCCTCAGCATTGGCAGTCACGCGCATTGCCGATGTATCATTGTTAAGCCGAGACTGCGGTACTCCCCACCACGATTGATATGTAATTTCCTGGCCTCCGAAAACAATTGCCTTCACCATCGTTTTGTCCCCGTAATATCCACCCGACAGGTAATAGGATTTTAAATTTGAGGTTGCGCGATCAACGTATCCGTCAGATCCAATCAATGACATTCTTCCATCAAAGGCGAATTTATTTTTCAGCCCTGTGCCGAAACCTACTGTGTGGCGATGAGTACCAAAGGAACCGAAAGAATTAATGACATCGGCATAAGGTTGATCTTTGCGCGTGTTGGTTTGTAAATTGATTGATCCTCCAAATGCACCAGAGCCATTAGTAGATGTTCCGACTCCTCGTTGAATCTGAATGTTCTGTGTAGACGTAGCAATGTCGGGCACGTCAACCCAATACACGCCTTGCTCTTCGGCATCGTTGAGTACAATGCCATTGATTGTAACATTTATTCGCGTGGCATCACTTCCGCGAATGCGCACGCCCGTGTAGCCAATACCGGCACCTGCATCAGATGTTGTAACAAGTGATGGCGTCCAGTTTAAAACGAAAGGCATGTCTTGCCCGAAGTTTTGTTTCTGGATCACGGTTTTGCTGATGTTCGAAAATGCAGTGGGACTGTTGTCGCTCGCGCGGGTGGCGAGTACAACCACTTCGTCAGTCAACTGCGAACTTTCGTCAAGCGAGAAATCCAGCTGAAGATCTCCTGATACTTCCACTTCTTTTTTTCCTTCGGCATATCCGAGAAAGCGAACCGTCAAAACATGCTTTCCGGCTTTGACGTTTTTTAGTTCAAAGCGGCCTTGTTCGTCGGTAAGCGCGGCGCGGCTTTGATCCTGTAATTGAATTGCGGCACCGATCAATGCTTCATTTTTTTTGGCATCGTGTACCGTGCCCGAAATAGTGAATTGTGCTTGGGCGGCAAGCCCGACTGTGCAGCAGATGGCTGCCATCATAAATTTTAACATTTTACTTTTGTTTAAACCTTGCAGAGCACATAGGGGAATGTGATGCGTTAGTTTACTTCGATCCTCCAGATCGAAATTGCCTCCCTTCGGCCGCATTACCGGCATCAGGTTCTGTGGGTATAATCTCAGCCCGTTGTTTTTTAGGCACCCCTTGTCATGGAATTTTTCCATGACAGACGCAAATGTAGAAAAGAATATAGAATGTAGAATCGAGAGTTAGAATTTTTTAAAAACCAGTCACTCAACAATTTTCATTCTATATTCAATATTCTGTATTCAATATTCTATTTTTGAACCATGTACCAGACTAAAATAAATGGAAAGAATTTTGAAGTTGTGCCTGACGAAGGCCAATTCGTAATCAACGGTGAGCCGTTTCAGTGGGATTTGAAGGCGATTTCAGACGGACATTTTCATATCCTTTATAAAAACAAAAGCTACAACGCGGAAGTAGTGAAGGCTGATCGTGCTAGCAAAACTTTTCAGTTGAAGATTAATAACAAACTCCACACCGTAGAAGTGAAAGATAAGTTTGATCTTCTATTGGAAAAGATGGGCATGACCAATAGCGCGTCTGCGAAAATTAATAATGTGAAAGCACCAATGCCGGGTCTTGTTATCGATTTGAAAGTAAAAAGCGGAGATACAGTAAAAGCGGGCGATCCGCTGTTGATCCTTGAAGCCATGAAAATGGAAAACATTTTAAAATCTCCGGCTGATGCCGTGGTGAAAAATGTAAAAGTGAAAAAGGGTGATAGCGTCGAAAAAGGTCAGGTATTGATCGAGTTCTAAAAAAATTCTCTTGGAAATTGTCCGCTTGGCAAAATGCTATCCGTCATAGGTGAAAATTTGTTCAACTTAATAATTAAGACCTATGGAAAAATTCATGTTTATCTTTCACGGAGGAAGTGGAGTTGCCCCCGAAATGCACGCTCCCGAAGCTATGCAGGCACACATGCAAAAGTGGTTTGCTTGGGTAGAGAAATTGAGAAAAGAGGGAAGGTATTTGGGTGGTGAACCTCTTCTGCCAACTGGCAAAATGATATCGGGCAAGCAGAAAATAGTTACCGACGGGCCGTTTGCCGAAGGAAAAGAACTTGTGGGTGGATTCTTTATCATTGAAGCAAAAGATATAAATGAGGCTACAGAAATGGCAAAGGAGTGCCCGGATTTTATCTACGACGGGAAAGTTCAGGTTCGACCTGTGCAAAAGATGTAAAGCCAACGAAATAACAACTAGTGGCACACGCTGAAAATGTGGGGCAACTGGCAGGCCATCTTTTTCGTCATGAGGCGGGAAAGATGGCCGCTGTGCTTACACGCCTGTTGGGGAGCGATCGCCTGGAGGTGGCAGAAGATATTGTTCAGGACACACTGATCAAAGCTATGGAGACGTGGGGTTTTCATGGCATTCCAGATAATCCTTCGGCGTGGTTGTACACGGTAGCAAAAAATAAGGCTCTCGATTTTATCCGCAGTCGCCAGCGGCATGAAAAAATTCATTCAGAAATTGCAAAGGCAGTCCATTCAGAGTGGGCACTGCCGGCTTCAGTCAATCAATTGTTTTTAGAACATGAGATTGAAGACAGTCAGCTTCGCATGATGTTTGTGACTTGTCACCCGGCCATTCCTGAAGAGTCTCAAATTGCGCTTACGCTTAGAACACTCGGCGGGCTCAGCGTGCGCGAGATTGCAAATGCTTTTCTTTCAAATGAAGAGACCATTCAAAAAAGAATTGCACGGGCGAAAGAGAAATTGCGCGATGAGAAAATCGGCCTGGAAGTTCCACCACCGCATCTTCTCGCCGATCGCATCGATGCGGTATTGAAAGTCTTGTATCTTCTTTTTAATGAAGGTTATCATCCTTCACAAAGCGCAGAGGAAGTGCGCGAAGATCTTTGTGAAGAAGCTATGCGCCTGACTTTCATGCTGGTGCAGAATTCGATCACATGCAAGCCCAAAGTGTTGGCGCTAATGGCTTTGATGAGTTTTCAGGTTTCACGATTTGACGCGCGCAATGGCTTGGATGGATTAATCACGCTTGAGCAACAAGACCGTTCACGATGGAATCAAAAATTAATTAATCAGGGATCTTCTTTTCTGGAAAAAGCTTCTGAAGGAAACGAAGTAAGTGAATATCATCTCGAGGCGGCTATTGCTTCTGTACACACTAAAGCTGAGGCGTTCGCCAATACAAACTGGAATCAATTAGTAGTGTTGTATGACTTTCTTTATCAAATGAAACCAAGCCCTATCGTTGAATTGAACGGGGCTATTGCGATTGGTTATGCGCAATCCGATCAGGTCGGACTTGAAGCATTACAAAAAATAAGCGGCTTGGAAAGCAATCATTTCTATCACGCGGCAATTGGGAATTTCTATTGGAGGCTGAATGAACATGAACGTGCAATGGAGTTTTATCGGAATGCGTTAAGGATTGCCAATACTCCAACTGACAAGGATTTCTTGGAGAAGAGAATCAATGAAATTTCTTTGGAAAAATTAACTTAGCACAGAATCGATTTCTCTTTTTACGATTGCCTCTCGTTCATTCCAATTCCCTTTTACAGGAATGAATGAGATTTTCCTCTCCTCCAATTCACCTTTGAATACATTCATCATCGCGAGACGCTGTTCGCCTAAATCTCTTAAGCCATCGTCAACCCAAGGCACATCGATATCAAATAAAAAGTAGCGATCGTAGTGGACTTGTTTTTCAAGTTCAAATAAAATCTTGGGTACAATCTTTAAATAATGTCGTGAATAGATTTGAGTAGTAATTAGGTCAGTATCGCAGAAAAGAATTTTGTTGGCTGTTTTACGTTTGGTTTTGATGCGATCAATCTGCGCATGCCCAATCCGAGTAATGTCGTCAACCGTAAAACTGTTGGAGGTAATAATTTCACGAGCTACCTCAGGAACAAATTCGGTGTTATAGATCTCAGCCATCCGTTTGGCCATAGTGGATTTGCCCGTACTCTCAGGACCGTAGAAACAAACTAATTTAATATCAGTGAGCATGGATGCGATACGAACGAAACTCTTTTATCCAGTGCCAAAGCCCCCAAGCTGCGAGTACTGTCAGGACAAAATACTCTATGCTGTAAAATTTTGCGCCCTTCACAAAATATAAGACGGTGGCAACTAAATCAATGATGATCCAGAGAATCCAGCACTCAATTTTCTTTTGAATCATTAGAAATGTGGTGACAATACTCATCACAAGTATAAATGAATCGGCGTAGGGGAAAGAACTCGGCAAACTGAATAACACTGGAACCCATTCGTGCAGGTTGCTCGCCAAATATCCAAACAAAAAAGTGCCGGCTAAGCCAATCAAGGCAATCGCAGTAAACTGATTAAGCTTCATATAACTTACTTTCAGTTCTTTTTTCTTGTCTTCTTCTTCAGGTTGTGGATGTGCCCATCGCCACCAGCCAATTAAATTCGTGATGCAGAAAAAAATCTGAAGTACCATATCCGGATAGAGTTGGATTTGATAATAGAAAAAGAATGCCAGCACTACATTAATAACTCCAATGGGCCAGCTCCAGATGTTGGCCTTTGCCGAAAGCGCCACTGCAATCAATCCAAACATGACCCCGAAGAATTCGAGATAGCTCATCGGGTAGCCCAGCGCTGTGAAGAAAATCTTATTGATGCTGAAGAAATCCACGGCTAGAGCTTGATGCAAACATTTTTAGCTTCTGTAAAAAAGCGCAAGGCTTCCCACCCACCTTCACGGCCAACACCACTTTGTTTCATTCCGCCAAATGGAGTGCGCAAGTCTCGGTGCAGCCAACAGTTTACCCAAATGATGCCGCTTTTAACTTGATGTGAAACACGATGCGCGCGTTTTAGATTTTCTGTCCAGATGGTAGCGCTCAACCCGTAAGCAGTGCTGTTAGCTAAGCGAATTGCATCTTCTTCAGAATCGAAAGGCATGATGGTAACTACCGGGCCGAAAATTTCTTCCTGATTGGTTCGACATTTTTCATCAAGCCCCACAATCACCGTCGGCTCCATAAAATAACCATTGGCACATCTCCCTTCAATTTTTAATTGACTTCCACCAGCGAGAATTTTTCCGCCTTCTTCTTTTGCCAAACTGATGTATCCTAATACTTTTTTCAAGTGACCTTCAGAAACCATTGCTCCAAGCTGACTCGATTCGTTTAAAGGATCACCGACTTTAAGTTCTTTGGTACGCTTCACAAACTCAGCTACGAATTTGTCGTACAAACTTCTTTCCACTAAAATACGAGAGCCGCAAAGGCAGATTTCTCCCTGATTGGAAAATGAAGAAAGCAATGAAGTTTTAATTGTCTGTTCGAAATCGCAATCAGCAAAAACGATGTTGGGATTTTTTCCGCCCAGCTCCAGTGAAAGCTTTTTAAACATAGGTGCTGCCGTTGCAGCAATTTTCTTTCCGGTCACCGTTCCGCCAGTAAAAGAGATTGCTGTTATTTCAGGATGCTCGATAATTGCCTGACCGGCTTTTCCACCCACGCCATGAACAATATTTAAAACACCTGCCGGCAAACCTGCTTCGATACAAAGTTGTGAAAACAAAAATGCTGTCATTGGTGTGAGCTCAGATGGCTTACCGACAACCGTGCATCCTGCAGCTAGTGCCGGTGCTATTTTCCATGTGAATAAATAGAGAGGTAAATTCCATGGAGAGATGCAACCAACCACACCAATCGGCATTCGCGTTGTGTAGTTTATCGAGTCTCCTTCATTTACATGAGCTTCCGTTGCAAAGTGCATAGCAGCAGTAGCATAAAATTTTATGTTAGTAGCAGCGCGATAGATATCAACGGCGCGGGCAAATTTTACAGGCTTCCCGTTGTCAATGCTTTCAGCTAATGAAAGCTTTTCCAAATTCCGGTCAATCAGATCAGCGAGCTTCAGTAAGATTTTTGTGCGGTCTTCAATTGACATTGTTGACCATGAAGCAAATGCTTGCTTGGCGGCATTCACAGCATCATCCACATCATCTTTTTCAGAATCTGCAATGAGACTATACACTTTCCCTTCGGCTGGAGTAAAGTTGTCAAGATATTTTCCCGATTTCGGCTCGACCAGCTTTCCGTTGATGTAATTGAGAATTTTTTGCATTCTGTGTTCTAAATAATTTCTACAGACTTCCCGTACGCCCGCCATCTACTGGCAAGCTCACTCCGTTTATATAACCTGCTGCGGGTGATGAAAGAAAAGCAATGACATCACCAACTTCACTGGCTTCGGCCATACGACCTGCTGGAATCTCATCAATCATCGCCTGCCGGATTTGCGCTTCCGTTTTTCCGGATTTCTGCGAACGGGTTTGAATGATTGATTCGATCCTCCCTGTTTTTGTACTGCCTGGCAAAATATTATTTACTGTGATTCCGAAAGGAGCAAGCTCAAGCGAAAGCGTTTTCGACCAACTGGCCATCGCTCCTCGAACAGTATTCGAAACCCCAAGTCCTTTGATAGGAATTTTCACAGACGTTGAAATAATGTTGACGATCCTTCCATAATTATTTTTTTTCATTCCGGGCACGCAAGCCTGAACCAGAATCTGGCTACAGATTAAATGTGCATTGATCGCGCTAAGAAAATCTTCCGGTTTTGCATCAATAGCTTGGCCCGCTGGTGGACCACCGGTATTGTTGATGAGAATGTGAATTTTTCTTTTTGAAACTAAATTTTGAACGGCGGTCTTTACTTGATCAGGGAAATTGAAATCGGCAATAACATAATCGTGCTTTTGCCCTTGGGAAGAATTAAGTTCATTCAATACGGATTTTAATTTTGTTTCATCTCGCGCAATCAGAATTACGGTAGCTCCTAAAAAAGCCAACTCGATAGCCGTTGCTTTCCCAATACCCTGTGTGCTTCCACAAACCAAAGCATTTTTACCAGTCAGATTCAAATCCATAAGTTGATTTTCAGTAAAGATAAAATGAAGATTTAACTCATCACTCTCTTTTCAACCCACCTTTCCGATTTCATATACCAAAATGACATCGAAAACATACACGCCCAGTAAACCAGTTCGCTTCCCCAGCCCCAAGTGATAGGAAGATTCCATGTTTCGAGGGTGAGATAAACATAGACGGCATAAACAACGATTGTGATCAACTCAATGACAAGATTGATCATGGTGTTGCCCGTGCCTGTAACAGCATTGAGCCACACCGCCGAAAAGGACATCATTAATAAAGCAATCGAAACAATTCGAATGACAGGTATCGCTTCCGTGATGAAAGATTGATCTTGTCCGTAAAAGGAAAGGAAAAATTCGGGCCCTAGATTTAGCAAAAGAGTGAGTACTGCAGAACAACTTAGACTAAGAATAACTATTCGCCTGATCAGAGGTAAAACTTCTTCGGACTTCCCTTGGCCGATAACATTACTCACCATGGTATTGGCAGTTGCCGCAAACGCCCAAACGAATGCCCCGAAAATTCCAAAGATGTTACGCATCGTGTTGGAGATGGCTAAGGCGCGATTACCATGATGCTCTATCAAAATATAAAAATACTCCCACGTGATGATGCTGATGGCAAATTGTAAAACAAGCGGAGACGACTTGTATAAAATACGGCGAATCGTTTCGAAATCAATTTTCCAACTCTCAAATAAAGAGAAAGCTTTGTTGATGCCATTGAAATGAATCACGACAAAGATCACCAGCAATCCTGAGCCTTCGGCAATGATTGAAGCATAGGCAGCTCCATTAAATCCGATGGCCGGAAACCCAAACCGTCCGTAAATCAAGGAATAGTCGAGAAAGATGTTTACAATGGTTTCCGCCAGTGTTCCCCAAATCAAAAGTTTGGTTTGGTTCGTTCCAACAAGCAAAGCGTTGCGCATTACATACAAATAGAGAAACGGCAGCCCCCAGATGCGGATGAAGGAAAAACTGATTACCTGATCGTAAATAATCGGGCTATGAATAGTTGCCCGCAAAATAATCGGCGCTATGGTGTAAGTGATTAAAATGCCAAGAAATGCTACGGCAATTGATATCCACACTCCGTGAAAAAAGAGATGCCCGATTTCTTTTGGTTTGTTTTCTCCTGCCTTGCGAGCAATTAAAGATTGCAACCCATTATTGAGACCGTTGCCAATCACTGCAAAAATCAAATAATATACTCCAGTGATGCCTGCTGCAGCAAGCGATTGCTCGCCAAGCCCGCCTAAAAAAATGTTGTTGGTAATGAAATTGATTTGTGGCACGAGGATGGCAAGTGAGATTGGCATTGCCATACTCAGAATTTGTCTGTAACCGGTTTGAAGTCGTAAGTCCATAAATAGCGACTTCAAAAGTAGGATAAATTGAGACGCACATTTACGAAAATGGGATTCAAAATGGAAAACCAAGGGACATTATTTCATTATTTCTATCTTAATTATTTCCCGAATTTTTATTGTCTTGGCAGGGCTAGAATTAGTAGCGCCGCCAGTGACAATATTATCTTTAAGAACCAAAGTATATAAATAGAATGTTGTCTTCACGCTATCTTTTGTAGTGAATTTAATTCTGGTTTTATTCGTCAGGTTAACAACCTGCTCGGTTCCATTTTTATCTAAACATTTTATCAGTCTTAAGTCATACCCATAGCCCGTTCCTGGGTAAGAGTCGTAGGGTGGCGTGATTAGAACCTTTTTATCTGTCGTACTAGCTGCAAACTGTTCCAACAAGGACTGATTATAAATTTGATAGTTGGTGGAACAACGGACTCCTTGCAAGAGAAGGATCACTAATGCAATTTTTTTCATAGGTATTATTACAATTTGTAGTAAACATAATTACAAAAACCCGTTGACAGTTATACAACCTTAATTTGATTTTAAACATTATATAGAAGGCTCTATTGCGAATGCCTTCCAGCTAGTCAAATTATTTTCTATAACTCGTGACTTCTTATCTTTTACCTTTGGCTTTTTAGAAGCCCAAAAAATCAAGCACTTAACCATTAATAAATTGACATGGACATTTTCAACTCGCCGGCACGGATTATAATCACATGTAATAAAAGACTTTCTGTTCACCTGGAAAGAGAAGTGACTGATCTTGGATTTAAAGTCAAAAATACATTTGTGACCGGAGTTGAATTGAGCGGCACAGTCAAAGATTGCATTTTGCTAAACATGAATTTGCGAAGTGCAAGTCAGGTGTTGTATTCTTTGACTTCTTTTAAATGTGATGGGCCGGAAGAATTGTACGATAAGTTGATAGCCTATGAGTGGGAAAATATCATTTCACCCGATGGGTATTTTTCTATAACGAGTCATGCGGAACACTTTACTGTCAACAACGAGCTTTTTGTTAACGTCAAAGTAAAAGATGCAATAGCTGACCGAATGCGAAGAGAGGTGGGCAGTAGGCCGGATTCGGGTTCTGAAATGGATAAGGCAGTATTCCATTTGTATTGGAAAGAGGAGCGAGCAGAAATTTTTCTTGATACTTCTGGCGAGACGTTGGCAAAACATGGGTACAGAAAAATTCCCGGTAGGGCACCAATGCTTGAGGCCTTGGCAAGCGCAACGATTATGGCAACGAATTGGGACAAGCAATCTCCGTTTGTAAACCCGATGTGCGGCTCATCGACGGTTGCAATTGAAGCGGTGATGTTAGCTACGAATCGCAGACCAGGGCTTTACCGGAAAAATTATTCATTTATGCATGTTATCAGCTTCGATGAAAAGTTCTACCAACTTGAAGCTGAGAAACAGCGTAAACAAATCATTGATATTCCAGGGTTAAAAGTAATTGCAACGGACATTAATCAGGATGCTATTGATATTTCAAAGATTAATGCTGGCGTTGCAGGCGTTGAATCTTTGATTGATTTTCAGCTTTGTGATTTTGAAGCGACAGAGATTCCGGCTGCTCCCGGAGTCGTTTTCCTCAATCCTGAATATGGAGAACGTATGGGCGATGTCGCCGAGCTGGAAGGAACCTATTCGCGCATAGGAGATTTTTTGAAAAAGAAATGCCAAGGCTACACCGGTTATATTTTTACGGGCAATCTTGATCTGGCCAAAAAGATAGGCTTGAAAGCCAGCCGCAGAATCGAATTCTATTCAGCAAAACTGGATTGTCGCCTATTGGAGTACGAACTCTATTCTGGCAGCCGCAGGGAGCCCAAACCCGTGGCTTAACAATAAAATAATTTTGATTATAGTATGCGTGCATAACAAATCTTTTTTAACTTCGTCTCCCCGAATATGAAAAGAGAAGAGACGATCGATCACCACATACGCACGGCATGGCATGGAATTTCGAGATTTTATAATCAGCAGGCCACAAAATTTGGTGGCACAATGTCTATCGGGTTTGCGTTGCTTACGATTCATGGTGATGACGGAACTCCGGCTACTAAAATTGCTCCACAAATGGGATTGGAACCACGAAGCCTTACACGTTTGTTAAAGTCAATGGAAGACAAAAAGCTGATTGTTCGGAAGGCAGATAAGACTGACAAACGATCTGTACGAATTTTTCTTACGAAAGACGGCAAGAAGCAACGAGAAAATGCAAAAGCTATTGTGATAGGATTTAATGAGACCGTACAGCAGGAGATCTCATCTCAAAAGCTCAAAGTGTTTTTTGAGGTGATTCAGCAAATTCAATCACTAACCAAAAGAAGTGTCAATTACGAAAAAACATAGCTAATTTAGTTTACTGTTGCTGGTTGATCTGTAAACCATCAACGACCAATCAATAACGAATAACGATTTTTATGAATAGAACAATTAAGAAAGTAGCTGTACTGGGCTCTGGCATTATGGGTTCACGCATCGCGTGTCATTTTGCCAACATTGGTTGTGATGTGCTGTTGCTCGACATAGCACCAAAAGAACTTACTGATGATGAGAAGAAAAAGAACTTAACTGTCGATCATCCTGCTGTTAAGAATAGAATAGTTAACGCTGCTTTTGAAGCTACACTCAAGGCTAATCCAGCCTCGTTGTTTAGCAGAAAGTTTGCATCACGTGTGAAGCTCGGAAACTTTACAGACGACATGCCCAAAATTAAAAACTACGACTGGACTATCGAAGTTGTTGTTGAAAATCTGGACATCAAGAGGAAGGTGTATGAGGAAGTCGAGAAATACAGAACGCCGGGAACGCTGATCACATCCAATACGTCAGGCATTCCTATTCACCTGATGTCTGAAGGCAGAAGCGAAGATTTTCAAAAACATTTTGCAGGAACCCACTTCTTTAACCCACCCAGATATTTAAAGCTTCTTGAAATTATTCCTACTGCGAAAACCGATCCGGCAGTCACTTCATTTTTAATGCACTATGGTGATCTTTTCCTGGGAAAGACCACGGTTCTTTGCAAAGACACACCTGCATTTATTGGCAACCGCGTTGGCGTTTGGGGGTTACTCAAAGTCATTGACTCTATGAAAAAATTTGATCTCAATGTAGATGAGATCGACAAACTTACTGGCCCCGTTATTGGCCGGCCGAAGTCGGCAACGTTCAGAACATCCGATGTTGTGGGGTTGGATACACTTGTGAAAGTGGCGAACAACTTATATACCGGCTTAGTAAAAGATGAAGGCCGCGAAATGTTCAAGTTACCAGAAGTGGTTGCCAAACTCGACCAAAACAAGTGGCTTGGAGATAAAACGGGCCAGGGATTTTATAAGAAAACAAAAAATGCCAAAGGAGAAACTGAGATTCTTACGCTCGATCTCAAAACTTTAGAATATAAGCCAAAAGCAAAAGCAAAATTTGCCACGCTTGAAACAACAAAGACAATTGACAGTCTAAAAGATCGCTTCAAAGTATTACTTGCAGGCAAAGACAAGGCCGGCGACTTCTATCGCGATTGTTTCTTCGACCTCTTTAAATATGTGACAAACCGTATTCCGGAAATCAGTGATGAGCTTTTCAGAATTGATGATGCCGTCAGTGGTGGTTTTGGTTGGGAACTCGGCCCATTTGAAACATGGGATGCCGTTGGTGTAGAGAAAAGCCTTCCGTTAATGGAGGCTGCGGGATACAAACCTGCGCAATGGGTTTACGACATGGTTGCCTCTGGTAGTAAATCATTTTATAAAAGTGAAGCGGGAGTTAAGAAATACTATGACATCCCAACGAAGTCATATAAATCGATTCCAGGAAGAGAAAGTTTTGTCATACTCGAAAACAAAAGTGAAAATATCGTTTGGAAAAACCCTGGCTCAAAAATTTATGACATTGGAGATGGCGTGCTCAACTTCGCGTGGCATACCAAAAGTTTTACGCTTGGCAGTGAAGTGATTGAAGGATTGAATAAAGCTATTGATCTTGCTGAAAAAGATTATCGCGGGTTGGTTGTTGGTCACCAGGGTGCTGATTTTTCGCTTGGCGCGAATCTCGGATTGGTTTTCATGTATGCCATCGAGCAAGAATATGATGAGATCGATTTCATGATCAAACATTTTCAAAATTCTGTGATGCGCATTCGTTATTCTTCGGTACCCGTTGTCGTTGCACCCCAAAGTAGAACACTTGGCGGAGGTTGCGAGATGACCATGCATGCCGACATCGCTGTAGCGGCAGCAGAAACATATATCGGACTGGTTGAAGTTGGCGTCGGACTAATTCCAGGCGGTGGTGGAACAAAGGAATTTACCAAACGTGTCAGTGATGCATTGCAAGAAGGCGATGTTGAACTAAATGCTTTGCAAAATGCTTTCATGAATATTGCAACTGCGAAAGTGGCAACCTCTGCGGAAGAAGCTCGTGAAATTGGAATTCTGAAAAAACTTGATTGGGTTTCAATGAACAAGGATCGCCAGCTTGCCGATGCGAAAGAAGCTGTAATTGAATTGGCGGATGCGGGCTACACCATGAAACCTCAGGCTAGAAATATTAAAGTGCAAGGTCGGACAGGGCAGGCATTATTTCTTGCCGGACTTCAGGGTATGCTGATGGGAAAATATATTTCCGAGCATGACGCTAAAGTTGCCCGATGGATTGCCAACGTTATGTGTGGCGGCGACCTGACTTCTCCACAGGAAGTAAGCGAACAATATTTGTTGGACTTGGAACGTGAAGCATTTTTATCATTAACCGGCGAGAAGAAAACTTTGGAAAGGATTCAGGCGATATTGACTGGAGGGAAACCACTTCGTAATTAGTCATTAGTCTTAAGTCACTAGTATCGAGAAATACTAGGATGACTGATGGCGAGAAATTTGAAAATTAAATATAAGAATCACTCAAGACTAAATACTACTAACTATGGACTCGTATATAGTTGCTGGTTTCAGAACTGGCGTTGGAAAAGCAAAAAAGGGAGGGCTTCGTTTTACACGACCTGATGATCTTGCTGCTGATGTCATCAAGCATCTTGTTAAGTCAATTCCGGGCTTGGAAAACAAAATGGTTGATGATCTCATTGTCGGTAATGCCGTACCCGAAGCAGAGCAAGGCATGCAGATGGGCCGGATGATTTCATTGCTTGCGTTGGGCATCGATGTTCCGGGTATGATTGTAAATCGATACTGTGGCTCAGGTGTTGAGACTATTGCGATTGCGAGCCAACGAATTCAGGCCGGTCAAGCCGATATTATTATTGCCGGAGGAACAGAGTCAATGTCATTGGTACCGGTGATGGGGTTCCGCACCGCACTTAATTATACTATTGCCAAAGACACACCAACGTATTATACCAGCATGGGTCTTACTGCCGAAGAAATCTCCAAGCAATATAAGGTTTCGCGTGAGGAGCAAGATCAATTCTCTTATGAGTCTCACATGAAAGCAGCAGCAGCATGGAAGGAAGGAAAATTCAAGGATGAAATTGTTCCCATCACAGTGAAAGAAATTTACGTGGATGACAACATGAAAAAGAAAACTCGTGAATTTATTCACGACAAAGATGAAGGTATTCGTGCCGATACAACAGTGGAGGGCCTCTCAAAATTGAAACCTGTTTTTGCGGTTGGTGGAACAGTTACAGCGGGAAATTCTTCCCAAACTTCTGATGGTGCGGCTTTCGTTGCTGTAATGAGCGAGCGAATGGTGAAGCAGCTTAACTTGAAACCTATTGCGCGCATGGTGAGCTATGCTACCGCCGGAGTTGATCCGCGCATTATGGGCATAGGGCCGGTAGCAGCAATTCCTAAAGCGCTAAAAAATGCAAACCTGAAACTGAATGACATTGATTTGTTCGAACTCAATGAAGCTTTTGCTGCACAGTCGTTGGCTGTGGTGAAAGAATTAGGAATCGACAGAAAAAAATTAAATGTAAACGGTGGCGCGATTGCTGTGGGTCATCCTCTAGGTTCATCGGGTGCACGTTTGTCTGTTCAATTATTCAATGAATTAAGAAGACAAAAGAAAAAATACGGAATGGTAACGGCATGTGTTGGCGGTGGGCAAGGTGTGGCCGGAATTTATGAGTTATTGAATTAGGTGTTCCTTAGACATAAGACGTTAGTATCAAGACATAAGACTGATGCATAACTTTAAAGAGTTAAAGGTTTGGCAGATTTCCAGACAACTTGTAAAACAAATTTATGAGTTGACTACACAATTTCCCTCAGAAGAAGAATATGGATTGATTTCTCAAATCAGAAGATGCGTTGTTTCTATTCCTACTAATATTTCTGAGGGCTGCGGACGAAATACTGACAAAGACTTTGCACATTTTTTAAATATAAGTCTAGGCTCAGCCTATGAACTGGAAACACTTCTTACGCTAAGTTTTGACGTAAATCTCATTACGGAACGGCAGTTGAATTCAAATCTTTTTAAAAATTTCAGAGATTCAAAAAATGACTTTCGGCTTAATCAAGACGTTGCGCCAAGAGTCTTATGTCTAACGTCTTGCTACTTATGTCAATCAATTAATCTATGAGTACAGCAACACAAACTAAAACTGCAATCAAAGGCGGCGAATTTCTCATCCGCGAAACGCAAGCGCACGAAATCTTCATCCCGGAAGAATTCAATGAAGAGCAAAAAATGATCATGCAGCAGTGCAAGGATTTTCTGGCGAAGGAGGTTACTCCCCGATTGAATGAGATCGATTCGATGAAAGATCCGAAATTGATGCCTTCGATATTGGATAAGGCGGGTGAACTGGGATTGCTTGGTACTTCGGTGCCCCAAGAACTCGGTGGCTTTGGTATGGACTTCAACACGACAATGTTGGTGGCTGAAGTAATTGGCGGTGGCCATTCTGTTGCCGTTGGGCTCTCGGCTCATACGGGCATTGGCACGCTTCCGATTTTGTATTATGGAAATGATGCGCAAAAGAAAAAATATATTCCTAAGCTCGCATCTGGCGAATGGAAAGCAGCTTATTGTTTGACTGAACCCGATTCTGGTTCAGATGCCAATTCTGGAAAAACAAAAGCAGTATTGACACCCGATGGAAAACATTATCTGATCAACGGACAAAAAATGTGGATCACCAACGGTGGCTTTGCAGATGTGTACGTAGTGTTTGCCAAGATTGACAATGACAAAAACCTTTCTGCATTTATTGTGGAAAAAGCCTTTGGTGGAATTACCATGAATGAAGAAGAGAAAAAGATGGGCATTAAAGGATCGTCTACTCGTCAGATTTTTTTCAATGACTGCAAGGTGCCGACAGAAAATTTATTAAGCGAGCGCGAAAACGGATTTAAGATTGCAGTAAACATTTTAAATATAGGGCGGATAAAGCTGGGTGTTGCGGCAGTAGGTGGATCAAAAGCTACGATTAGTCAGGCGATCAAATATTCTAAAGAACGCAAGCAGTTTGGTACACCGATCGCAAACTTTGGTGCTATCAAACACAAAATCTCAGAAGCGGTAACGAAAATCTTTGCATCGGAATCGGCTCACTACCGTGCCTCGCAAAATATTGATGATGCATACCACGCTTTAATCGCCTCTGGCCTTGATTCCGCGAAAGCGAGATTGAAATCATTGGAAGAGTTTGCGATTGAGTGTGCCATTCTTAAAGTTCATGGTTCTGAAGTGTTGGATTTTACCGTAGATGAAGGAGTTCAGATATATGGCGGTATGGGTTTCTCTGCAGAAGGTCCGATGGATCGTGCTTATCGCGATGCTCGCATCAACCGCATCTTTGAAGGTACCAATGAAATCAACCGACTGCTTACCATTGACATGCTGATGAAGCGCGCCATGAAAGGTACACTCGACTTGATGACACCTGCGATGGCCGTGCAAAAGGATTTAATGGCGATTCCCGATTTCGGTGCCAGCGATGACACCGCCATCTTTGCAAAAGAGAAAAAGGCTATTGCCAATATGAAGAAAGCCGGACTGATGGTATCGGGAGCGGCTGTTCAGAAATTCATGATGAAATTATCTGATGAACAGGAAGTATTGATGAGCCTTGCCGATATGCTTATAGAAATCTATGTGGCGGAATCTACACTTCTTCGTGTAGAAAAACTCATCGGCATCAGAGGAGAAAAAGCATGCGAAATTCAAAAGGAAATGGCGATCATCTATTTGCATTATGCAATGGAAAAAGCTGCTTCTGCTGGCAAGCAGGCGATCTATGCGTTTGCCGAGGGTGACGAATTGCGCCTGATGCTCCTTGGACTGAAACGCTTCACCAAAATCGATCCTTACAATTTAAAAGAAGCCAGACGCAAAGTAGCGAACTATGCCATCGAAAAAGGTGAGTATCCTTTTTAAGACGTTAGATATAAGATACAAGTAGTAAGGCAAGCCCGGAAGAGATTCCGAGTTTTGTTTTACTACTCATACCTCAACGAATCCACGGGATTGGTTGTAGCTGCTTTCAGCGTATGAATGCTCACTGTTAATAAAGCGATAACGATCACCATTAAGCTTGGGATAGCAAAAATCCACCACGCTATTGCAATACGGTTGGCAAATCCATTGAGCCAGTTATTCATCATCCACCAGGTGAGCGGTGTGGCAAGCAAAATCGCCACACCCATCAGCATCACATAATCGCGACTCACCAAAGTCAGAATGTTAGTTACCGATGCACCCAGTACTTTGCGCACGCCAATCTCTTTTGTTCGCTGAATAGCGGTGAGCGACGACAATCCAAATAGTCCGAGACACGCAATGAAAATTGCAAGTCCGGAAAAGAGCCCGAACACTTTCCCAAATTGTTGATCTGCTTTGTATTGTTTGTTGTAATGTTCGTCAAGGAAAAAATAATTGAACGGGTTTCCCGGGAAAAGCTCTTTCCATTGATCTTCAAACTTTGCCAGCGACTCTTTCACATTAGAAGTATTGAACTTGATGGAATAGAATCCTCCCGGTGACTTATCATAGCGAAAGATCAATGGCTCAAAATTTTTCTTGAGCGATTCCTGACGATAATTTTTCAGTACACCAACGATCCGAAATGTATCACCCCAAAAATTGATTTGATCATTCAATGCTTCTTCAGGTTTTCTAAAGCCCATTAGCTTAGAGGCGGATTCATTCAACAAGACTGTTTTTCGTTCATTAGGATTATCTCCCGAAAACGCTCGGCCTGCAACCATTTCCAGTCCGTAGGAAGGAATAAAGTCGTGATCCATCATGATTACTCGATATTGTTTTTGTTCATCTTCGCGCTGACTTAGCCTGCGAATTCCACCGGCATTCCAATCGGGCGAAGCACCCGGAACGGAAGTAGATGCACACACAGCCGACACTTCAGAATATTGCGTAAGGCGCTGCTTAAACACTTCATATTTTTGAGAATATGTGGAGTCTGTAATATTGGGAGATCGCATCACAAGCGTTTGATTAATATTTACTCCAAGTTTTTGATTGCGCATAAAATTGATTTGAGTGTAAACAGTGTATGTGCCAACGATCAGCGTGATTGATGCCATAAACTGTGTCACTACCATTCCTTTTCTAAAGAAAACCCCTTTCGCAGAATTCTTGAACCTTCCTTTTAAAACTTCCACGGGTTTGAAAGCCGAAAGGACAAATGCAGGATATAACCCTGAGAGAAGGGTGCCACCTATGATTAATAAAATGGCGAACCCCCAAAACATATTTTGTTTGAAAAGAGCATATCCCAGTTCGCGGTCGGTGAGGCTGCTAAACCACGATGAGAGTAAAAGGACAGCTCCAATAGCTACGGCCACGGCAATCGTATTTAATAGAAAGGATTCTACCAAAAATTGCTGGATGAGCTGTCTTCGAAATCCGCCCATCACTTTGCGAACACCAACTTCGCGCGCGCGTTCTACCGATTTTGCTGTTGAAAGGTTAATGTAATTGATCCATGCGATAATAAGGATCAACACCGCAACTACCGATAGAAAATATACCGTGTCGCGGCTGCCATTGGCTTTGAATTCACCAATGAAATCTGAGTCGAGGTGAATATCACTGACCTGCATCAAATGAAAAACCATACTCGCGTTTTCTCGCTTCAATGACTCGCCTTCTCTTTTAGTTACATAAGCAGGAAGTTTGGCTTCCAACTTTTTGGCATCCGCTTTTTCATTAAGTAACACATAAGTGAGAAAACCGTCCCACTGCCATTCGTTAAGTTCCGATTCATTTTTCTTTCCGACTAACTTGGCATATGTGGCAAACGATAGAAGTGCATCTACTTTCATGTGCGAGTTTTCAGGAATGTCTTCAAACACACCCGTCACGATATATTCGGTCTTCCCATTATTTCGCATCGTCTTTCCAACCGGGTTTTCGTTGCCAAAATATTTTTTAGCCATGGAACGCGAGAGCACCATTTTATTTAATCCATTCAAAGCCAATGAATCCTCACCTGAAATCAGCGGATACCCAAATACTTTGAAAAAATCCTGACTGGCATAATACACAGCATCCTCTTTGAAATAAGTATCACCGTGTGAGAGCAGAGCATTGCTGCCATGCATGCGAACAAAATATTTCACTTCAGGAAAGTTTGCTTTGAGATCAGGCCCGATGCCGGCACAACCTGAGGCCCATTGTGTGGAAAGCTCTCCTTTGTCGTACCGATCCAATTGCATGCGGAAGATTTGATTTGAGTTCCCCCAAAATTTGTCATAACTCAGTTCATGAAAAACAAATTGGGTTATGAGCATGAAAGCCGACATACCGATAACGAGCCCCAAAACATTAATTATGGTGAATGCCCGGTTTCGCTGAATGTATCGCCAGACAGAAGTAACGTAGTTTTTAATCATGGCAAAAAGAGTTAGGTATTGACTAATAGATACTCAGTTTCTTCTCAAAGGTTACGATCGCAGTAGAATCAAAAAAAGCCAGTTGTGCTGGCTTTATGCTAATAGACAATGAAGTTATCTCCTTATTTCTTGTTTTCAAATGAATCGAGGAGTTTGATACCATTAGTGCCGAGGTTGGCAAAGAGAATTTTCTTGTACTCTTGTGATTTTAAAAACTCAGCGTTTAAAAACTTGGCCATTACTGGAGACCAGTCGTTGCTCTTAGGCATGATGATGCCAAATTCTTCGGATGACTCATCTCCAACTTGGTGACGCTTGATAGGGATTCCCTGACGGATGGCATCGAGATAAAATGTAAAGTCGAGGTTGGTGAACGAGCTTTTGTCTTTGGCGATAGTACTGACTGCTTCCTGATTATTTTCTACACGTTGAATTACTGCGCTGGGAATATATTTGGCCTTAAGATTCAGCACAGCTTTTTCATTTGTTGAGCCTGCAACCGCAATGCCTTTAAAATTTGCGAAAGCTGTGGCTGCCTTGGCCAAACTCTCCAGTGTTGGCACATCTTTATTAGTACATAAGATCGAAATGTTTTTGATGAATGCCGGACTGAATTCGTATTCCTTTTTTCTGGCATCTGTAATGGTGATATTACCTAACCCAAAGACTCCGCCTTTTGAAACTTTCACTTCTTGCAGAAAACCTTTGAAGTCGTTGGGGTCTTTTCCCTTGAATTCATAAATGACTTTGATGCCCTCTGTTCGCTGAACATATTCGGCGAATTTTTTCATCACTTCCACCGCAATTCCCTGTAGGGAGCCATCGGCTTGTTTACTTGAAAAATTTGGTGTCTCAGCATAAGCAAATGCCCACGTTGCAGTTTTAGATTTTAGCGCTTCGGCATAGGTAGTGCCTGTCAGCTGCGCTCGTACACCAACACTAATGAAGAGACAAACAATGATTAAAATTTTCCTGATCAGCATAATCACATTTTGGTTTGCTCAAATATTAATAAAAAAATTATGAATTACTCAGCTAAAACATAGAATTCATTACTCTAAATTCGATGCTTTAATAAATACTATGTCACAAGCTATCCGTCCACTGGTTCCCAAAACCGATGTTGTTCTTATGGGCGCTGGGATTATGAGTGCCACCCTCGGGATGATCCTCAAAGAACTTAACCCCGACATTACCATTCAGATTTTTGAACGCCTTGAAAAGGCCGGAACAGAAAGTTCGGATGCTTGGAATAATGCCGGCACAGGGCACTCCGCATTTTGCGAATTGAATTATACACCCCAAAAAGCCGATGGCACGATTGATATTTCAAAAGCCGCAAAGATCGCCGAGCAGTTTGAGGTGTCACGCGAGTTCTGGGCTTACCTCGTGGAGAAAAAACATTTGCCTAATCCCTCTGATTTTATTTCATCAGTGCCGCACATGAGTTTTGTTTGGGGCAACGACAACGTAAAATTTTTGCATAACAGATATGAATCATTAAAAACGAATCCGTTGTTCAAAGACATGATCTATACGGAAGATCGAAATGAAATTACAAAGTGGACTCCTTTAGTAATGCACGGTCGTGAACAAAAGCAACCGGTCGCTGCAACGCGAATGGATTTTGGAACTGATGTCAATTTTGGTGCACTCACCAGAAGCATGATTCACTCCCTCGAAAAGATGCCTGGAGTTACCGTTCATTATAATGTTGAGGCCCTCGACCTCGATCCGGATGGAAAAGGTGGATGGGATGTATTTGTGAAAAACCTTCTTAATGATGAAAAGGATAAAACAAATACGCGGTTTGTTTTTATCGGAGCCGGTGGAGCTACGCTTCATTTGTTGAAGCGGGCAGAGATTAGTGAACGAAATGGTTACGGAGGGTTTCCAGTGAGCGGCTTATGGCTAAAGTGTCTTGACGATAAATTGATTCAGCAACATTATGCTAAAGTCTATGGCAAAGCTTCGGTGGGTTCACCACCAATGTCGGTGCCGCACATTGATACCCGTATGATTGACGGGAAAAGAGAATTGCTTTTCGGGCCTTTCGCAGGCTTTTCCACAAAGTTTTTAAAGAACGGGTCGCTCCTGGATCTGCCCAAGTCCATCAAGCTTGATAATCTTGTCCCGATGGTTTTTGCAGGAATGCACAATATGCCGTTGACCAAATATCTCATCGAACAACTTCGGCTAAGGCCGGAAGATCGCATTGCAGCTCTGCAGGAATACGTACCTAAGGCAGCGTTGGACGATTGGGAATTGCTGCATGCCGGTCAGCGTGTGCAGGTAATCAAGAAAGATAAAAAGGAGGGTGGTGTTTTGGAATTTGGAACTGAGGTGGTAGTGTCTGAAGACGGAACAGTAGCAGCGTTGCTTGGCGCATCACCAGGCGCATCTACTGCCGTTGCGGCAATGCTCGGCATTCTTGGCAAATGCTTTAAAAAAGAAAGTAAATCAGAAGTCTGGCAAAATAAGCTCAAAGAAATGGCTCCGTCATTTAGTGAGCCGCTGGCAAAAAACGCACAACTATTACAGGAAACAAGAAGACGTACAAACAAGATTTTGGGCTTATAATTGGGTCGATTAAGAATCATACGATGCCATTAAATATGAGATTTTGATTGATTTCAATCGTTTGCAAGATTCTGTTAACTTGTATCGATTTGTAAATAATCCAATCTATGTCACACGAAGAAATTCTTTCCCTTGTAAAAAAACGCAACTCCAATGAGCCCGAATTTATTCAGGCTGTGGATGAGGTGCTCATGTCGGTTATGCCTGTGTTGGAGCGACACGCAGAGTTTCGTAACCTGAAATTATTTGAACGTATGACTGAGCCTGAGCGTCTGATTTATTTCCGCGTCTCGTGGCTTGATGACAAAGGTCAGGTGCAAGTCAACCGTGGCTATCGTGTGCAAATGAACAGCGCCATCGGGCCGTACAAAGGCGGACTGCGATTCCACCCTTCTGTGACTGCCAGCGTTCTGAAATTTCTAGCCTTCGAACAGATTTTTAAAAATGCACTCACCGGACTACCCATGGGCGGTGGAAAAGGAGGAAGCGATTTTGACCCGAAGGGGAAAAGCGATAATGAAGTAATGAAATTCTGTCAGGCATTTATGGGTGAGTTGGCGCGCCATATTGATAACAGAACCGATGTGCCCGCTGGTGATATTGGTGTTGGCGGAAGAGAGATCGGCTACTTGTTTGGAGCCTATAAAAAAATCAAAAACGAATTTTCTGGAATACTCACCGGCAAAGGCATCGGGTGGGGCGGAAGTTTAATTCGAACAGAGGCTACAGGCTATGGCTTGATTTATTTTGCTGAGAATATGATGCAGACAAAAAAGGATTCGTTGAAGGGAAAAACGTGTTTGGTATCAGGCTCGGGCAACGTAGCACAATATGCAATTGAAAAAATAATTCACTTCGGTGGCAAGGCAGTGACAGCTTCTGATTCGAGTGGTTTTATTCATGATGAAGCTGGTTTTACTATGGAGAAACTCGCCTACCTGAAAGATTTAAAAGACGTTCGCCGTGGGCGCATCAAGGAATATGCAGATAAGTACAACTGCAAATTTGTTGCTGTCAACGCGCAGGATTCATTTAATCCTTTATGGGCCGTGCCGGCCGATTGCGCTTTTCCGTGCGCTACTCAAAATGAAGTAAATGCAACGGACGCAGCCAATCTGGTAAAGAACAAAATGAAATTATTGGGCGAAGGCGCCAACATGCCGACCACCCCGGACGCTATCAATATTTTGATTGAGAATGGAGTAATGTACGCTCCTGGCAAGGCTTCAAATGCCGGCGGAGTAGCCACTTCGGGTTTGGAGATGACACAAAACTACATGGGTCAAAACTGGACGCGCGAAGAAGTGGATGCCAAATTGGTGAACATCATGAAAAATATTCATGACACCTCATTGGCAGCAGCCAAAGAATATGGCAAGCCCGGTAATTATATGGTAGGAGCAAACATTGCAGGCTTTTTGAAAGTGGCAAGAGCAATGCAGGCACAAGGCGTAATTTAAACTTACCTTTTCTGTGACGGTTAATTTTATTCGGAGTTATTCAGTTTTGTCTGCCGTAAAAAAAATTGCCTCGGATCAGAGACATGCACCACTTAAATAAAAAGCAATAAGGCCGAAATCTTTTTATGTAAATTTCACATCTCAGAATAAAATTTATTAACACGATGAGAAGAAGAGACTTTGTTCAACTCACTGGATTAGGATTAGGAGGGCTCATGCTTCCTCTGGGGGCCAATAGTAATCCGGTTTCATTAGAAGCTTTATTGGATTCGCCTCTTTTGGCATCTCAGAAAAAAGTACTTGCCGATGTAGCTCTTAACACCGCTAAAGGCCTTGGAGCAACCTACACCGATGTTCGGATTGGCCGGTACCTGAATCAGTTTATAAGTACACGCGAGAATAAAGTTCAAAATATTGTAAACACCGAGTCGTTTGGTGTTGGTGTACGCGTAATAGCGAAAGGCACATGGGGTTTTGCTGCCACCAACGATGTTACATCAGATGGAATAAAGAAAGCTACTGAGCGCGCAGTCGCAATTGCCAAAGCGAATTCGAAATTTCAAAAAGAGCCTGTGAAACTTGCACCTGTCCAAGGCTATGGTGAAGTGACATGGAATACTCCGATTCAGAAAAATTCATTTGAAGTCCCGGTTTCTGAGAAAGTTGATCTCTTGCTTCGCACCAATTCAGGTGCGTTGAAAAACGGAGCGAGCTTTGCCAACTCTAATCTCTTTCAGGTAAACGAACAAAAATATTTTGCGTCCAGTGATGGTTCATACATTGATCAGGATGTTCATCGGATCTGGCCTACGTTTACAGTGTCAGTTATTGACCGCGCGTCAGGTAAATTCAAGTCGCGTGATGCAATGAGCGCCCCCATGGGCATGGGCTATGAATATTTGGTCCCCAAAAATGAGGACAAACTTTCGGGTCCTGCTGGAATGGTTTTGTATCGCAACAGTTATGACATCGTTGAAGATGCATCTATAGCTGCGAAGCAAGCCAAAGAAATGATCACTGCGAAATCGGTTGAGCCAGGAAAATATGACTTGGTTCTTGAACCTAATCACCTTGGCCTTACGATACATGAATCTATTGGCCACCCGCTGGAACTTGACCGGATTCTTGGCTACGAAGCAAACTATGCAGGAACAAGTTTTGCATCAATCGATAAACTCAAGTCGGGTACATTTAATTATGGAAGCAAACAGATCAACATCTTTGCCGACAAAACTCAAGTAGGCTCACTAGGTGCAGTAGGCTATGACGATGAGGGGGTGAAATGCAAGCGTTGGGACTTAATCAAAGATGGAATTCTAGTCAACTTCGAAGCAATTCGCGATCAGGTTCATATTCTTGGCCAAAATGAATCACACGGATGTTGCTATGCCCAGAGCTGGAACGATGTTCAGTTTCAACGTATGCCAAACGTATCGCTTGCCCCAGGTAAAGATCCCTACAGCAGCGAGCAAATGATCAAAGACGTAGAAAAGGGAATTTACATAGCAGGGCGTGGCTCCTACTCTATCGATCAGCAGCGTTACAATTTTCAATTTGGTGGAACTACCTTTTATGAAATAAAAAACGGTCAAATTACAGGCATGCTCAATGATGTTGCGTATCAATCCAACACACAAGAGTTTTGGAATAGCTGCGTAAAAGTCTGTGATGAAAAAGATTACCGCATGTTCGGTTCATTCTTCGATGGCAAAGGCCAGCCTTCGCAAGTGAGTGCTGTTTCACACGGAAGTTCTACTTCACGTTTTAACGCAGTCAACGTCATTAATACCGGAAGAACTATTTAAAGTCATCCGTTAACAGTTAATCGTTAATAGAATATGCACCCACGATTAACTAATAACGATTAACAATTAACTAATAATAAAAATGAAAAGAAGAGATTTTATTCACTTAACAGGGATGGGCGCTGGTGCGATGATGATGCCATTCTCATCGTTTGCCAACTCCGTTGACCCTGCGAGATTTCTAGATCAGTTGCTCGATGTTCAGCAGAAGAAAGCGCTGGCAGATGCAGCACTGAATACGGCAAAGTCGCTCGGAGCAACCTACACCGATGTGCGCATTGGCAGATACCTGAACCAATTCGTGACAACACGTGAAAAGAAAGTTCAGAATATCATAAACACCGAGTCATTTGGTGTTGGTGTACGTGTGATTGTGAACGGCACTTGGGGATTTGCGGCAAGCAACAATGTTACAACTGACGGCCTAAAAAAAGCTACCGAAAGAGCAGTTGCTATTGCCAAGGCCAATTCTAAATTTCAAAAAGAGCCGGTAAAACTTGCAGCCACTCCATCGTACGGTGAGGTAAGTTGGAAGACACCGATCGTAAAAAATGGGTTTGAAGTTCCTGTAAAAGAAAAAGTTGATCTCTTGCTTAACGCGAATGCGAAAGCGATGGAGAAGGGTGCCAATTTTGTGAATAGCATTATATTCTTAGTGAATGAGCAAAAATATTTTGCTTCATCTGAAGGATCATACATTGATCAGGATGTTCATCGCACGTGGCCCAATTTTAATGTCAATGCGGTGGATCGCGCATCTGGCCAGTTCAAAAGCAGACCTGCTTTCAGTGCACCCGTAGGAATGGGCTACGAATATCTGGATGGCAAAGCCGAAGATAAAATTCAGGGACCGGGCGGAATTACACTCTATAATAAATCGTACGACATTGTTGAAGATGCCGCTATGGCAGCCGAGCAAGTCAAGCAGATGATTGCTGCAAAATCAGTTGAACCTGGAAAATATGATTTAGTATTAGAGCCTTCACACTTGTGGCTCACTATTCATGAATCCGTTGGCCATCCTACTGAATTGGATCGCGTGCTCGGCTATGAAGCAAATTATGCGGGCACAAGTTTCCTCACGCTCGATAAATGGCAGACTAAGAAATTCAATTTCGGTAGCAAGCAGGTAAATATTGTAGCCGACAAAACTCAGGTTGGTTCACTTGGTGCGGTTGGCTATGATGATGAAGGTGTAAAATGCAAAAAATGGGATTTAATCAAGGACGGAATTCTGGTTAACTATCAGGCTATCCGTGATCAGGTAAATATCATTGGTCAAAAGGAGTCACACGGTTGTTGTTATTCACAAGGCTGGAGCGATGTACAATTTCAACGCATGGCCAACGTGTCGTTGCAACCAGGCAAAGAACAACTCACCCCTCAGCAAATGATCGCAGGCGTAGAGAAAGGAATTTACATTGTGAAAGACGGTTCTTTCTCCATCGATCAGCAACGCTACAATTTTCAGTTTGGCGGTGTTCTTTTCTTCGAAATTAAAAACGGAAAAATCGAAGGCATGTTGAAAGATGTAGCATATCAGGCCAACACACAGGATTTCTGGAATTCATGCGTGCAAGTTTGCGATGAGCGTGATTACAGAATGAATGGAGCATTCAACGATGGCAAAGGACAACCCAGTCAGTCGAATGCTGTTTCTCACGGATCGGCTACAGCACGCTTCAACGGGGTGAATGTGATTAATACGGGAAGAACAATATAAAACATGTTAATCGTTATCCGTTAATTGGCGGGAACGATTAATTAATACTGACGAACACTAATAACGATTAACCATTAACGAATTTAAATATGGCAATACTTTCAAAAGACGAAGCCCAGCAAATCCTGAAAAAAGTGATTGGCTTCTCTAAAGCAGACGGAATTGAGGCTAACCTCAACGGCAATGACGGAGGCAACATCCGCTATGCGCGTAATAGCGTGTCTACATCGGGTGAAGACAGCAATGTGAACCTTGGTGTTCAATCGTATTTCGGTAAGAAATCAGGTACGGCCACCATCAATGAATTTGACGATGCTTCGCTCGAAAAAGTAGTGAAGCGCTCAGAAGAGTTGGCACAACTAGCCCCGGAAAATCCGGAATTCATGGAGCCACTTTCGCAGCAAGCCTATCAGGATTCAAAAACTTTTTTTGACTCTACTGCAAACATTACGCCGGACTATCGTGCACAAGCAGCTGCAAATAGTATCAATCCCGCTGCTGCAAAAGATGTAACGGCTGCGGGCTACCTTACCGATAACCGTGGCTTCAGTGCGCTGATGAATAGCAAAGGATTATTCGCTTACGGCAAATCAACAAGTGTAGACTTCACAGTGACCATGCGTACCAACGACGGTACCGGCTCAGGCTGGGTTACGCGCAGTTTTAACGATGTAAGCAAGCTCGATACTGCAGAAGCTTCAAAAGTAGCGATTGACAAAGCATTACAGTCGCGCAACGCAAAAGCAATCGAGCCGGGTAAGTACACTGTAATTCTTGAGCCCGCTGCTGCAGGTGATCTGATTGGACTTATGTTTTTTGGAATGAACGCACGTCAGGCGGACGAAGGCCGCAGCTTCATGTCGAAGAAGGGCGGAGGCACCAAACTCGGAGAAAAAATTGTAGATGAGCGAGTAAACATTTATACCGATCCATGGAATGAAGAAGTTCCTGCTTTCGGTTTTACCGGAAACGGACTGGCCCGCAAAAAGATGGATATCATCAAAGGCGGTGTTGTCTCCAATTTATTTTATGACCGTTATTGGGCTTCACAAAAAAATGTAGAACCTGTGCCATTCCCCGGCAACCGGATCATGGATGGCGGTACAGCTTCATTGGAAGACATGATCAAAGACACAAAGAAAGGGGTTCTTGTTACGCGCTTTTGGTATATCCGGCCGGTAGATCCTCAAACGCTTTTGTACACCGGCCTTACCCGCGATAGTACTTTCTTTATCGAAAATGGAAAGATCAAACACCCGGTAAAGAATTTCCGATTCAACGAAAGCCCGATTATTATGCTCAACAATTTGGAAACACTGGGCAAGCAAGTGCGCGTGGGCAATGGCGAAGGTGGTGGAGCTCCATCACTGATCCCTTACATGAAGATCCGCGACTTTACATTCACCAGTTTATCAGACGCGGTGTAGTCAAAATCGTTATCAAAAATGAAAATCCCCGACGAGAGTTCGGGATTTTTTTTGAACGGATTTTTCCCCGGACTTTGACTCGTAACGCAATGGCTAAGTAATTCTTGATCATAGAATGTCCATTTAATTGATTACCTAAATAGGATTCAAAAAGTTACCGGATAGTTGTGATTTTTAATAAAACAACTGTCCGAAAACGACCGTATCGGCTATGGATTGCAACTTTTTTATAACTTAACCCGTCTGAAACAGAGGAAAAATTCCCAAACACTTTAACCCAATTATTTTGAAACGAAGAGATTTTATCTACCTCACGGGCATGGGCGCCACGGCTGCCATGATCCCTGGCATTCCGGTGATCGGCCGACCGATTGATCCGGAACAACTGCTCGAAGGCGTTGACCCGGCAGTGAAAAAACAGATGTCCGATGTAGCTCTTAATGCTGCACGTTCCAAAGGTGCATCGTACACGGATGTGCGAATCGGGCGATATCTCAACCAATTTGTGGTGACCCGCGAAGACAAGGTGCAGAATATTGTAAACACCGAATCGTACGGCATGGGTATCCGTGTAATTGCCAACGGTGGTTGGGGTTTTTCTGCTACCGATAAGCTTGATAACGACAGCATAGCCAAAGCTGCAGAACTTGCTGTAGCTATTGCAAAAGAAAACTCACGGCTTCTCACTGAGCCTGTACAACTAGCTCCTCAAAAAGGATATGGTGAAGTGAGCTGGAAAGCACCTATTGAAAAGAATGCATTTGAAGTTCCGATAAAGGAAAAAGTGGATTTGCTTCTTGGCGTAAATGCCGCAGCAATGAAATCCGGTGCAGATTATATTAACTCTCTTCTCTTTTTGGTGAATGAGCAAAAGTATTTTGCATCAACTGACGGCTCTTACATTGATCAGGATATTCACCGCATCTGGCCAGCCTTCTTTATTACGACAATTGACAAGGCTTCAGGAAAATTTGAAACACGCAATTCATTGAGTGCTCCAATCGGCATGGGCTATGAATATTTATATGCTCGTCCTCAGGATAAAATTCAAGGCATAACTACACTTTATAAAGGTCGTTACGACATGCTGGAAGATGCGAAAGCAGGCGGCGCACAGACTGGCGAAAAATTAAAAGCAAAATCGGTTGAAGCTGGTAAGTATGATTTGATTCTCGATCCTTCACATCTGTGGCTTACAATTCATGAATCGGTAGGACACCCGTCAGAATTGGATCGCGTACTAGGTTACGAAGCTAACTTTGCTGGTACAAGTTTCCTTACACTAGACAAATGGCAATCGAAGAAATTCAATTTTGGAAGTAAGATTGTTAATATCGTTGCAGACAAAACTCAGGTTGGCTCACTTGGCGCAGTTGGTTATGATGATGAAGGTGTGAAATGCGGTCAGTGGGATATTATTAAGGAAGGAACTTTGGTTAACTATCAGGCTATCCGCGATCAGGCACATATCCTTGGGCTCCCTGCGTCACAAGGTTGCTGCTATGCCGACAACTGGAGCAGTGTTCAGTTTCAGCGTATGCCTAATGTTTCGTTACAACCAGGCAAAGAAAAGAAAAGCGTTGATGATATGATCAAAGGCGTTGAGAAGGGAATTTATATTGTAGGCGATGGTTCTTTTTCTATCGATCAACAACGTTATAACTTCCAATTTGGCGGACAATTATTTTACGAAATTAAAAACGGAAAGATTGTCGGCATGTTGAGAGACGTTGCTTATCAGTCCAACACACAAGAATTTTGGAATTCATGTGTGGGTATTGCTGATGAAAGCGATTATCGTTTGGGTGGCTCTTTCTTTGATGGTAAAGGTCAGCCTTCACAGAGCAGTGCGGTATCACACGGATCTTCTACCGCGCGTTTCAACGGAGTTAATGTAATCAACACAGCACGCAAAATCGGATAACCATGATACTACTTACGAAAGACGAGGCCTACACCTTAATGAAAAAAGTGCTGGCTTATTCCAAAGCAGATGAATGCGAAGTGAACCTGAGTGGTACAAACAGCAGCAACGTACGCTATGCTCGCAATGCGGTTTCCACGAGTGGAACTGTTAGCCAATATCAATTGGTTGTTTCTTCTGCGTTCGGAAAAAAATCCGGGATTGCAACCATCAACGAATTTGATGATGCGTCATTGGAAAAAGTAGTACGCAGATCAGAAGAACTTGCGCAACTCGCTCCAGAAAATCCTGAATATGTTTCCATACTTGGCCCGCAGACTTATGCAGAGCCGGTAACGTATGTGCAGGCTACTGCGGCCATTACACCAAAGATGCGCGCCGATGCAGTAGCTCAAAGTTTGCAAGTTGCTAAAGACAGCAAAGCGGTGGCAGCAGGATTCCTTGAGGACAACAATGGCTTCTCTGCTATGATGAATTCCAAAGGATTGTTCGCTTACAACACGTCAACCAACACTAATTTTTCGGTGACGGTTCGTACGGAAGACAGCAAAGGCTCAGGATATGCCACACGTGGTTACAATGATGTTACAAGATTGAATACCAAGTCGGCTACACAAATTGCTGCAGAAAAAGCCGTGAAGTCGGCTACAGCCAAAGCTATCGAGCCGGGCAAGTACACGGTTATTTTAGAACCCGCTGCTGCTGCTGTACTTCTTGAAAATATTTTCTTCAACATGGATGCACGGCAGGCAGATGAAGGAAGAAGTTTCTTAAGCAAGGCAGGAGGAACTACCCGCCTTGGCGAAAAACTGGTAGATGAACGGGTAACCATTTATTCAGATCCGTTAAATCCGGATTTGCCAACAAGCACATGGAATGGTGATGGCCGTCCTCAGGAGAAAATCACCTGGATTGAGAAAGGTGTTATCAAAAATCTGACGTACTCTCGCTATTGGGCTGAGAAAAAAGGTGTGAAGGCAATACCCGGCCCTGACGCAGCCATCATGGAAGGCGGCACCAAAACACTGGAAGAACTAATTGCCGGAACGAAAAAGGGAGTACTCGTAACACGCCTGTGGTATATCCGCACAGTTGATCCTCAGTCGTTGTTGCTAACAGGATTGACCCGTGACGGTACTTTCTACATTGAAAACGGAAAGATTCAATACCCGATCAAAAACTTCAGGTTTAACGAAAGCCCTGTGATCATGCTCAACAATTTGGAAGAGCTCGGCAAAGTTGAACGGACAGTGAGTGTCGAATCAAACGTTAATTATCTTCTTCCGCCAATGAAGATTCGTGATTTCACATTCTCCAGTTTGTCGGATGCTGTATAGAAAGAAATTTTTTTTGTAATTATAAAAATCCCCGGTCAGTCCGGGGATTTTGTTTTAAAGACTTAATAGGAAAGATTCGGATCGAAAATCAACAATGACTCTTACTCCCACACCACTGTACCTTCAGCTCCATACCACATTGGATATTTTGGCACCTGAATTTTCTCGAGCTCGTTGCGTTTTACTTTCATCGTTGGTGTCATCATGCCGTTATCTATTGTCCAGTCACCTTTCATGATTACAGCTTTTTTTAATCTTTCGTAATCTTCTGTTTTCAAGTTCGCTTCGGCAAGTGAGGCAGCCAAACTCTTCTTGATTTCTTCCTTTGATTTTGATTTGCCCTGGGCTGATAAAATAATAAGTGCGATCGGCTGAGGGACCCCCATACCGACAACACAGACTTGTTCTATGTCAGTATTTTTTAAGAGCCGCATTTCGATTGGCGCCGGCGACACGTATTTTCCTTTGTCGGTCTTGAATTGATCTTTTACCCGGC
>Ga0206968_10016_pt1 | contig 46347 bp, 41 predicted proteins | sample Alteio_BWOrgHeat_22_FD_153254 | JGI IMG/M metagenome (GOLD analysis project Ga0206968, IMG submission 153254) | Enriched cells from forest soil in Barre Woods Harvard Forest LTER site, Petersham, Massachusetts, United States -... | ecosystem: Environmental > Terrestrial > Soil > Temperate forest >... | reverse complement strand
TTAAAAGGTGCAACAAAAAAAAACGGATATTCCTTTAGTAGTTGTTCCTTTGTTTTATCCAAAATAGCCTTATCAAATATTTTTGTGTAGTAATAATACATTTTATCTTTTGTGCCCCACTGGCTTTTGAAATGATAAACACCACCTTGTGAAGCCCATGTACCGCCCCAGTTCCACCAATTATACCCTTTTTTAACAGCATTTTTCATTGCTTCAAATATCAACAAACTCAAAGGTTGCTCATTTCTAAATTCAGCTTTAATAACTGGTGTATAATATTCAACGGTTTTATTAAAGTAAAAAACAAGAAGCGCGGCAATTAATTGTCCTTCTTTTTTTGCTATGTATATTTTATAGTCTGTTCCGTATACAAAATATTTGGGAATCAATTTGAAAAAACGTTCAGGTTTTGCTATTCCACCAATTGCAGCAAGATTTTCTTTATGCGTTTCAATTAGAAAATCGAAATGACTCTCTCTTTGCTCGTCACTTACCTTTATTTCAAGTTTTTGCGCTTTACGAACCAAGTTTCTCATTTTAGAGTCTATCAACTGCATTACTTCTGCATCAACATCTTTTGTGTTCTCAGGTAATCTAGTCAACTGTCCAATTCGAGAATCTTTAAAAGTATAATCAGTTACTTTTTCGTAAAACTCTTCTGTTGGATTAAGTGGGGAAGAAATAAGTGTTGATGATACACAATTATTATTTTTTGCGAATTCATAAAATTTATTGACGAGCGACATTCGTACTATATCGTTATTCTCAAATTCAATAACAGCTCCGTTACTTCCGTAAAATGGTACTGAATTCAAAAGATTACCAAATTCTGCGTTTTTTTTAATGAAGCTTGGTAAAACGCCTTTGATCTCATCATTCTCATCAAGCGCAACAAAATAAATATCATCCTCATTTAGAAACTCCTTTAAAAGTTTCCGATATTTATTTGAAGCATAAAGAAGAGTTTCAGATCCTTTTAGCAAAAAATCATCATATTGCTTTTCTAAAGATTTATCTAATAATTTAACTTGCAATTTATTCTATAATATTTGTTCTCCATTTAAAAACAATCTGCACCACCATTCAAAATTCATGAATGACCAAATCAATAATCGATGATTGATCCTATGATTTATATGTTCATCAATAATTTTCTCAACAAACTTTTGATTAATAAATTCAGAGGAAACTGTTTTTTTTCCGAGGAGTAGCTCTTTTATGTAATCGGCATTTTCGCCTCTATACCAACTTTCATCTGGAGCAGAAAAGCCTTGCTTTTTTCTGTTTATGATAGATTCGGGAATAAAATCCATCATCGCTTTTCTCAATACATTTTTTCCGTCATCAAATTCGTTATATTTATTTCGTTTAGAGGAGATATTCTCATCTATTTTTTTCATGTTGTGCAAATTTCCCAATTTATGCTTTACAGGAATTGTTTGCGCAAAACTCACCAAGTCATTATCTAAAAAAGGAAAACGTTCTTCTAAACCATTTGCCATTGCCAACTTATCACCTACAAGTAATAAGCCAGGTAAAAAAGTTTTGATCTCAAAATACAAACTGTTATTGATGTGTTGTTCAGGTGTATCGTATTTTAATTTTTTATTAAATGTAAATACACGTTCAAATATATCTCTTGGTTGATTGATTTTTATTTTTGAATACACCGAATCGGTAAATAAACTTTGCTTGTCTTCATCTGAAACCAAACGTTGCCAAAACCCATAGTAATTATCAAAAAAAGATTTTTGATCGAGCGACTGAAACACACGGTAATAACGCCAAGGGTAACCACCATATAATTCATCACCACCTGTACCTTGCAAACAAACTTTTACAAATTTTGATGCAAGTCTACTGATATAATAATTTGGATAACTCATCCCAACTCTAAGGTCTTCTAAATGCCAAACAACACGTGGTAACGACCACGACAGATCACCTGCATTAATTACTTGCTCATAATGTTCCGTTTTAAAATAATTCGCCATCAATTCCGCATCGCGACGTTCATCAAAATTAGCTTCCACGCCGGTTACCGATGACATATCAAATCCTGCGGTGAAAGTTGTTAAGCGTTTTATTTGTTGACTCGCAATAGCAGTTAACGAACCAGAATCCATTCCACCTGATAAGTATGAACCCACAGGTACATCGGCCACCATTTGTTTCACGACCGAATTCTTCAATAAACGTTCTGTTTCGTTTTTCGCATCTTCAAATGTCATGGTTTCATCTGTTTCAGAGAAATCATAATTCCACCAAGACTTGTGCGAAATACCACTCACATTACTCGTATCAATCTTCACCGTGTTTGCAGGAGGTAACATCGTTACTCCTTTAAATAAAGTTTGAAAGTCAAATAAATTTTGAAACGTAAAATATTCATTTAATGCTTCATGATTTAACTCCACCTTAAATTCAGGATGCGCCATGAAGGCTTTTATTTCAGAAGCAAATAAAATTGTTTTCCCGTTTAACCAATAATATAAAGGCTTTACACCGTATCTATCTCTACTTAGATATAGTGTCTTGCTTGATTTGTGCCAAGCGGCAATTGCAAACATACCATCAAAACGTTCAAAAAAAGAAACACCATAAGCAGCTAATCCTTCAGAAATAACTTCAGTATCCGTTGTCGAAATAAATGAATGTCCTTTTGATTTTAATTCCTCTCTCAGTTCTTGATAATTATAAATGCAGCCGTTAAACACAACAACCCATTGACCATTCTTTGATGTCATAGGTTGATTTCCTAAAGGAGATGTGTCGATTATTGCCAAGCGTCTATGACCCAATGCAATGTTTTCTTCTACAAAAAATCCTTCGCCATCAGGACCACGATGTGCGATCTTGTTCGTCATGGCTTTAATTACTTCCAACGAAGTAGGGTTTCCGCTGATATTAAATATGCCTGCAATGCCACACACTAATTTTAATTATTTAGAAAAGTTTGAAATGCTACTAAAAATGTTTTCTGCAAATTGAGTATAGTACTTAATATAAAATCACTTTTCATTTTTAATAAACGTTTTAAACTTATTGAGTATTATTTTCATTTCATCAATAGGTCTCGCAGGATTTCCCATTACAATAGAATTCTGTTTTACTTCTGAAACGACTATACTACCCATGCCAATAAAACTATCTGAATCGATTTTAATACCATCACGAACGATAGCCCCTGGACTTATCCAACAATTCTTTCCAGTTTTTACACTTCCAGAAAGCATCGTGTGACCAATAATGGCATTGTTCTCTCCAATTTTGCAATTATGAGCTATATAACAACAACTATCAATCTTCGTTCCTTTACCGATAATTGTGTCCTCTAAAACACCTTTATCAATAACACTTAATGCTTGTATGTCCACATCATCTTCAATTATTACTCCACCAAGATGTGGGAATTTATACAGTTTACCATTTTCATCTTTTGCAAAATTATAACCAGTTGCTCCAATAGAACAGCCAGCTTCGATAGTTACATTTTTTCCAATGGTTACATTATCATATATATGAACATTCCCATAAATTACTGTCCCTTCCCCTATTTTTGAGCGACCAATATATGTCAAAGGACCGATGTAAACATTTTCATCTATAACAGCTTCGTTATGAATGATTGCTGATGGATGAATTCCATAAATAGGTTTTTCAACGAAGAACCTTGTCACAATTTGAATGAAAACAAGTTTTGGGTTTTTTACTTGAATTAAAACTTTATTATGAATATCAAATTCATTTAATTGCAAGGAATCATCACAAATAATCACATTTGCTTTGGTTTCATTTAATAATTTTTCTTTGTCACTTCTCAGTGGATTTATCCATATTAACGTAAATTCATCGGCTTCTGACGCTGGCTTGACGTTCGTCACATAATTATTTATACCGTTGCCATGCGTTTTATATTCATAACTAATTAAATTTACAATGCTTTCAAAAGAAATTTTTCTCATATGTTTATTGTTTTATTGTGAAAAAATTCTACTCAATTTTACTTATTTAAAATTGGTCTTGTAACGGAGTTTTTACTTGTTCATTGTATGTTACATTTCCTCTAAAATCATTTTCTATATAACTCAAAAAAGTTCTAGCAAAATATGTGAATATGGAATTGTAATCACCACCTGTTTCTGAAAAATGCAAGGGGTGTAATAAAAGTTGAAAAGGTTTATCTATTTGTTTATCAAAAAAAGTAAAAATGTCTTTTCCTCTAAATGACATACACGAATCAGAAATATAATTTTCATTTGAGAATAAAGTATTTGAATATGCATTTACATAACCATCAAAAATTGGGTATTGATTATAAATAGAAGGATTATGCAAACTAATTGATTTCACTTCTTTTTGAGTAATGTCTGATATGATTTGACTTTCAAAATCAACATGTTTCTTTAATGAATTAACGTCGAAAGTTGGATACATCGTTGGATCGAAATGTAATCCAACATCAAAACCCCAATCAGCTATTTGCTTTATCATTGTTCTGTTTATTTTCGATAAAGGATTATAGCCATCCGCATTAACAAGAAATAAAAAAGAGGATTCGATTCCACATTCTTTTTCGAGACAAGCTAAATCAAAAGCCGGCTTTACATGCAAATCAACGTCGTGTCGCAAAATAATACAATTTGAATCGCTATTCCAATTTGCCAAAGACGTAACTCTTTTTTTGTTTTTATTGCTTTATAAAAAGAGGATAATTCTGAATACTTAAAAATCATACGTTGGTTTTATTAAATTCATTTTATTTCTTTTAAAATATTTACAATGTATTCAAAATCTTCTTTCACCATTTTATTGTGTAATGGGATCGACATGGAATATTCGTTTGCCGCAAACGCACCCGGATAATCGGTTGGTTTAATATTAAATGACTTTTTATAATACCCAAGCATATGAACAGCATGCGTTCCTGGTCTTGTACTTATTCCCTTTTGCTGAAGAAATTCCATTAGATCATTTCGTTTCATAGGAGATTTGGTTTCATCTACAAACAAAACATACGATTGCCAACCATGTTTATAATTAGTTGGGATATATGGAGCATGAAGCCAAGGAATGGAAGATAATTCTTTAGTAAAATAATCAGCCCATTTTTGCCGCTCATCTATAAATTGATCTAACTTTTTTAACTGCACAATTCCAACTGCACCTTGAATATCGGTCATGCGATAATTATAACCGATCATATCAAATTCCGGTAATATATATGGTTTCGGACCTTTATGTCGTTGCTCTTCGGAAACAGAAGCACCATGATTCCGCAACATATTCAATCGCTCCGCTAATTGATCATCATTGGTAGTTAACATGCCTCCTTCTCCAGTTGTAACCGATTTGCGGGGATGAAAAGAAAAACAGCCAATATCGCCTAAACTTCCTGCCGGTCTATCACCAATACCAGCACCGGCTGCGCACGCGCCATCTTCCACAATTTTTAAATTCGGTGCCATTTTTTTAATCTCATCTATGTTTGCGCATAAACCAAATAAGTGAACCGGAATAATGGCTTTTGTTTTAGGAGTGAGTTTACTTTTGATTTGGGTTGTATCGATATTAAATGTTTTGATATCGATATCGATAAAAACTGGAATAGCGCCGCAGTACATAATGGCATTAGCGGTTGATACCCAAGTAAAAGCAGGAACAATAACCTCATCACCTTGCTTAACGTCTAATGCAACCAAAGCCAAATGTAAAGCAGTAGTACAATTTGAAACGGCAATGGCATGTTTTACTTTGTGCCGAGCCGCAAATATTTTTTCAAACTCTGCAACTTTAGGACCTTGTGTTATCCATCCCGAAAAAATGGGTTCTTTGGTCGCTTCCCATTCTTCTTGTCCCATCGACGGAAGTGAAATGGGGATCATTCTTTTTTCCATTATGCTAAAATTTCTTTTGATTTATTTTTTTCTCTCCATTCAATTAATCGCAATAAACCTTCTTTTAAATTGTATTTGTATTTAAATTCTATTTCTTGTTCTGCTTTTACGGCCGAACCAATTCTGTTTTGAACAAGTGCTCTTGCGTCATCTGCACTATATGGTTTGTAAGTAACTTTTAAATTAGATTTTTTAAGCTCTAAAATCAAATCACATAATGATTTAATAGATGTTTGCACTTCTGTGCCAACATTATAAAATCCATGATCAACATCACTTTTTAATGCTTGCACATTGCATCTTGCAACATCTTCTACATAAATAAAATCGTAAGCCTGGCTACCATCACCATTTATAATTGGTCCTTCGTTGGCATCAATTTTATTTAACATAATCGGAACAACACCAGTATAAGCAGCAGTTTGATCTTGGTGAGGACCATACACGTTCATATAACGCAAACCAATGACTTTTAAACCATACCGATCATTAAATGCAGTAGCCATTGCTTCGCCTGCAATTTTTGTAGCGCCGTAAAAATTTTTGTTATTGAATGGGTGAGATTCTGTCATTGGCAATTCAACTGCATCTCCATAAACAGACGCGGAGGAAGACCAAATTAATTTTTTGATCTTACGATTCACACATGCCTCCAATACGTTAAATGTGCCGGCCATATTCACTTCAAATGCAGTACGAGGAAAATCTTTACAATGCAAAAGCCACATAGCAGCTAAACAAATAACGAAGTCCACGCCTTCCATGGCTTTATTTAAAATATCTATTTCACGAATGTCTCCACCAATTGGATAAATTTTACAACGTGGATCTTTTAATGAATCTTCAAGGTATTCCTTTTTACCTCTTGCGAAATTATCATAAACAATTACTTCTCCAACTTCTTCTTTTAGCAACTCCGCAACAACAAAACTCCCAATGAATCCTGCACCACCAATTACTAGAATTTTTGAATTTTTTATTTCCATTTTATACTTTTTTTATTTGCCAAGTTGTTTTTGGTTTAATGTATCCTTGAACCGTTGCCCAAGGATATTCCATGTTCTTCCTTTTAGAATCTTTTATCACAGTGAATGGATAAAAGCTTTCGATGTAATCAATATCACTTCCAGTATGAAAAAAAGATAAAGCAAGTCCAATTGAATAATTACCTGGCATGAGCTCTTCATTGAATTGAACATTTACTTCATAAGGTCCTGTTTCAAATGTGCTAGGCAAATAGTTTTCATCTTGAACAGCCATCATCACAATATCACCGAATTGATTCACAATGTATACTGCAAGTGTAACATCCTTTAATTGTTTTTTAACTTCTAGTTTTAAACGAACTCTAAATTTCTCGAGAAAATCCAATTCTTGTACTTGTTGGTTATTTTCATTCTCAATAAGAACATTTTTGAATTTCGCTTCACCACTTCCGTGCAAACTTAAATTATCAGGGATCGCACTTTCATCAGATGATAAGTTAATATATCCGCTGGTTAAGTATTCGCCAATGATGGCATTCGTCTCTCCCATATTTTTCAGCTTTCCTTTATCCAAGTAAGCACATTTCGTGCAAAGCATTCTTATCGATGGCATATTATGACTCACGAACAAAACCGTTCTGCCTTGTCCGCTCACATCTTTCATTTTACCTAAACATTTTTTTTGAAATTCAGCGTCGCCAACGGCTAATACTTCATCTACTATTAATATCTCCGGTTCTAAATGAGCAGCTACGGCAAAACCCAATCTTACCATCATGCCTGATGAATATCGCTTTACTGGTGTGTCAATATATTTTGCAACGCCACTAAAATCAATTATCTCTTCTAATTTATTTTTAATCTCTGCTTTCGACATTCCTAAAATGGCACCGTTCAAAAACACATTTTCTCTTCCGCTTAGATCGGGATGGAATCCGGTACCTACTTCCAACAAAGAAGCAATTCTCCCTTTGATCTTTACTTCACCGGTTGTTGGAGTCGTAACTTGAGAAAGAATTTTTAGGAGCGTTGATTTTCCTGCGCCATTTTTCCCGATTATACCAAGAACTTCTCCTCGGTGAACATCAAAATTGATATCGTTTAAAGACCATACATATTCACTACCACCTTTTAAACTTCGATCATTCTCATCGCCCACTTTTAAATACGGATCTTCTTTGCCTCTCACTTTGTACCACCAACGATTCACATCATGTGAAATAGTTCGCGAACCAAATTGCCCGAGACGATATTGCTTTGAAATGTGATCTACTTTTAGTACAATGTTTGACATGACAATGTAAAAATTAAACGGTATCCATAAATGATTTTTCGACTTTGTGAAATGTAACTAAGCCAATAAAAAACAAAACGATAGTTATACTAACGCTATAAAATAAATGCGACCAATTAAATTCACCCACGCCTAAGAACGCATACTTAAATGTTTCGATAATGCTTGTTACAGGATTAGATAAAATGATCCATTTATATTTTTCAGGTACGATGGAAAGTGGGTACACAACCGGAGATGCATACATTAAAAGCTGTACTCCAAATGTTATTAAAAATTTTAAGTCGCGATACTTAGTTGTCATGGAAGAAATAATGATGCCAAAACTCAATCCTAAAAAACCAATTAGAATTATTAAAAATGGAATAAGCAGTAATGTGGCGTTAGGATGAATAACAGTATTTCCCTTTCCCAAAAAAAATAACCAAACCGAAATGAAAAGAAAGAACTGTACGCCCAATTTTAAAAGATTAGAAACAACAACAGAAAGTGGAACAATCATTCGGGGGAAATAAACTTTTCCAAAAATGGCTGAGTTAGCGCCAAATGTATCGGATGTTTTTGTGAGTGTGTCCGAAAAATAATTCCAGATAGTAATACCGCACATATAAAATAAAATTTGTGGCATTCCATCTGTGGAGATGTGCGCTAGGTTGCCGAATATAATTGTAAACGTAATGGATGTAATGATGGGTTGGATAAAGAACCAAACTGGACCAAGAATAGTTTGTTTGTATAACGAAACAAAATCGCGACGGACAAATAAAAATAAAAGATCCTTATAACGAACGATCTCCTTTAATCGCAAATTATACCATTTCGATGTTGGTTTTACAATGATATCCCAGCTTTCGTTATTCACTTATTCAATAATAATTTGCGCGCGTTCCGGAAAATTAATGAGCACACCCATTCCTTTTTTACTGTATACTGCCATACTACCGATTGCCGCGGCATTTGCATTTGTGTGGTAGAGTACTTTTTTTAAATGATCTATGTTTCCACATCCACCACAAGCAATGATGGGAATAGAAACAGTATTAATGACCTCCTCTATGCTCTCATCATCGTAACCTTCCCACGTACCATCATTATCTACACTTTGAATCATGAGTTCACCAACACCGATATCAGTTTCTAAATATTTTGAATATTCTTTGAGTGTATATTTTATTTTATTTCCAAAATATGAATACGGTGATTTTACACCAAACATTGGTTTTTTTATATCGATGCATGCTACAACAGCTTGTGCGCCATAATGCGAAATCACTTTTTTAATAACATCTGGGTCTTCTTGGATCAATGAATTAACGATCACTTTCTCAACACCAATTTTATAAAGAGTAGCAAAGTCGTTATATGTTTTAACACCACCGCCATATGCAAATGGCATAAATGCCTCAGAGGCAAGATCGGTAATTTTATCAAAATTTATTTTTCGTTTTTGTTTTGAAGCGTTAATATCAATCAGAATTAGTTCATCTACTTCTTTTTCATTATAGATCTTTATGGCATTGATAGGGTCGCCAATATAGGATGGGTTTTTGAACTTGACTGTTTTTACTAAACCGCTTCCATCATAAAGTAAACAAGGAATTATACGTTTAAGGGCCATTTTAAAAATGCTGAATGTTGAATGTTGAACGTTGAATTCGCATCATAATTTTGAAAAGTTCTCCAATACCTTCATTCCAAATTTTAAACTTTTTTCCGGATGAAATTGTGTGCCATAAATATTTTCTTTGTTTAGCACACATGTAAAATTATTACCAAACATACAGGTTGCTATAGATTGATTTTCATTAAAACATTTTACATAATATGAATGGACAAAGTAAAATCTGTTTTTCCCTTCCGTTTCTATAAGAGGATTTTTTCGATTTACTTTAATATAATCCCAACCCATGTGTGGTACTTTTAATTTTAATTCAGGAGGTAAATCAAATTTTAATGTTTCACCATCAATCCATCCTAGACCTTTTTTTATACCCTCTTCGCTTTTTTGCGTAAGCAATTGCATTCCCAAACAAATTCCTAGTACAGGTGTTTTTTGCTGCAATACTTTTTCATTTAAGATCGGTATCAATCCGGAATTTTCTAAGTTACTCATCCCCGTGTCAAAAGCACCCACTCCGGGTAATAAAAGTTTAGAAGCGTTTTTAATTACTTCTTTGTCACTTGAAACAAGAGTATCCTTCACCCCAATTTTTTTGAACATGTTCAAAACAGATGCTAAATTCCCAATTCCATAATCAACAATAACAATCATACACCTATTTTAATTCAAGAATGGTTTCGTTCCAATATTTCTTCAGGAACTTTAACCGTTAATGAGTATCCAATACTTTCAATATTTATTCTATAAACGCTTTCTTTCCCAACTGACTTAACAGATCCAACGAGTCCCTTGAATGGTCCGTATTTTATTAAAACCTTTTCTCCTTGTTTAAATGATTCTTTGAACCCACCTTCAACAAAATACCCTTTTGCTTCAATTGATTGAAGAGCTTCTATTTCAATATTTCTAACAATGGCATCACCTCCGTTATATCTTACGTAATTTAAAACCCCTTGCGATTTAAAAACAACATCGCGATCTTTTTCAATCAGCCGAACAAAAACATAACCACTAATCATTGGTATACTAACTGTTTTCATACGATCGCTCCATTTTCTCTTTTCCGTTTTTAATGGCACATAACATTCTATTCCCAGGTCATAAAGACGCTTACTTACTTTTTTCTCACTTCGAGATGCTACATATAATACTTTCCAATTCACTGAATTATTTCAAAGCTTCGCCACCTCAGTCACACTAAGTTTTAAAATTTATCCATAGATTATATTCTATGGACTTTTATTTATTCCAGATCAGCAAAGGAATCACATCCTTTTGCTTAATCATTGTTAAGTCAAACTCATTAGGCATAAAACAACTGTAAGTAATTGTTTTATTCAGTTTTTTCTCGGCTTTACCTATCAAATCTTCCAAATATGGGATGTTAATATCTCCTACAAATACCAATTCAATTGTATCGCTTTCTAATCCTTTAGCCAATTGGCCAACTAAATATACTTTTTCGAGATGTCCTATATGTTTTAAAACATAATCAACCAAATATTCAATTCCCGTGATTTTCATTAAAATACGGTGAATATCTTTAAACAAAAGGTGATCCTGATTTGCCTTGAAATATTTTTTATTACCTATTAAGTATGAGCTCAAAAAACCTGCTTTCTCAAATTTATTCAACTCCAATCTAATACCATTGGTTGAATCTCCAAATTCCTCTTCCAATCCTCGCAAGTAAGAAACGGAATTGCCATTCAAAAAAAACTTAAGCAGAATTTTGATGCGGGTTTTAGAGGATATAAGAATATCGAACATGCAAAAATGAGTAATAAAGTTACTCGTTTTTTATGAAAAGACCAAATTATTTTCTATAACCATAGCCTTTTCCATAACCATAGCCATAGCCATAGCCATAACTATAGCCGTAACCATTATAATAGTAACGTTTACTGATATTTCTTACACCATTTAGGATAAATAATAAGTTAGGGATATTGTTACTTTCTTTAAGGTCATGAACAAAACTCACTGTCTTTCTGGTGGAAGAGTTGGCATTTAAAACAAACAAAGTAGCATCAACAAACTGTATCAAATACATTGAATCTGAAAGTAAACCAGCAGGTGGTGAATCAATAATTACATACTCAAAATTTGTTTTTGCGTAATTAATTAGATCCTTCAATTTTTCAGAGAGAACAAAATCAGATGGATTTGGAGGAATTGGTCCTGCAAACATGCAATACAAGTTTTGAAAAGTAGACGGTACAATAATTTCCTCAATCGAATTACATTGGCCGGTAATATATGTTGTTATTCCATTTTGAGGTGCATTCAAACCAAGATTTTTATAAACTTTTGGTTTATGAAGATCAAGCTCTAATATAATAGTTTTCTTGCCTGATTTTGCAAGAGTTGCAGCCAAATTAACACTGGTAAAAGTTTTTCCTTCACCAGGTAAAAATGATGTAACAATAAAAGTATTATTTGCTTGTCCTATATTAGCATATTGCAAATTGGTTCTGATATTCCTGAATGATTCAGCAACCCTAGAATTTGGTTCAACATCTACAATTACACCTTGTTCATCATTTTGTTTTACAAACGGAATGACACCAATTGCAGGAATAGAAGTAAGTTCTTTTAAATGTTCAATGTCTTTAATTTTCGTAAATAAGAATGTTCTTAATAGAATAATAATAATGGATATTGCTAAACCACCTGTTAAAAAATTCTTTTTTAATCCTTTTCTATCAGGACTAACTTCTCCCACATTTCTAGGGGTTTCTATAATTTTTGCATCTGGAACAATACTAGCCTTCGCAATACGCGTATTCACTTTTTTCTCCAACAAAAAATTATAAATTGCTTCATTAACATTTAATTTGCGTTGAAAGCCAAGAAGATCTTGTTGTTTAGGAGGAATAGCTTTGGCCTCATTAACATACTTAGAAATTTCAAAATTAATATTGTCGATTTTCAGTTTAGTCGCACTTCGTAAATTATTAATATATATTAAAAGATCTTGTTTAATTTTTTTGATATTACTAATGTTATCCTGTATAACCGGGTTTTCTTCTGTTGCTAAATTATGCAAACGGTTTAGTTCAATTTGCTTTGTGTAAAGGTCAGAGACCGCCTTTGTAATATAGCCATCTTTTTCAGTTATATAAATTGATGGGGGTAAAAATTGAGGGTCTTTGTCGTCAATAATATATTTCTCAAGATCATCCAAAGCTTTAATTTGTAATTGCGCAGTTGATTTTTCATTGTCATAAGTTCCAATTTTAGACAGAAAATCTGTTTCCTCCCAACCTAAATTAATAATTGACTTCTTTTGCTTATAAACTTGTAATGTATCCACACTTGCTTTCAAAAGAACAGTTATCTCATCCAATTGTTTATCTATATACTCAATTGTCTTTTCGTTGAGATCATATTTTGATTTTAATTTCAAAAGTAAATATTCCTGATTCAATGAATCCAATATCAATTGGGCGCGATCAGGAATAATATCACTTAAATTCACTTCTAAAATATTCGTGTAATCTGGATTTTCTACAGAGATTTGTTCTCTTATCTTATCAATAAGATATTCATCTGAATGGATTACAAATTGATAAAAGATTTCCTTTAAAGAATTAACTTGTTCACTTTGCAGATTATTTGATTTTTGAATAGTTAAATTAAAATCGAGATCAATAAGTGGCTGGTTGAATTTTCCTATTTTAACTACTTTTTCGTTTTCTTTGGTATAAATTATTTCAAAACTACTAGAATCTCTAATTCTGAAGTCAAACGGAGTTTCATACAAACCTGAGTTAATTGCATTTACCTTCACATTAAATGGCATTGCGCCAAATTGTTCGGTAGTGCGAACCTTTCCAACAATAAAATAGGATACTTCTAATCTATCTTTTAGTTTATAAACAACTTTATTAAGTAGGTCATAAGATAAGATCACTCGTTTTTCATTCGAATTATCTACATAAGACTGAGCACCATAAAAACTGGCATCGTTAACAACATTACTCTTGTAATACGACTCATTATTTTGAAGTAAAATTTGTGTAGAAACTTGATATACAGATGTTAAACGGTAAATATAAAATACACCAACTGCATACAATAAAGGAACCACAATGAGAGGAATCCACCAATTAGCCTTTAAAACGCGAATTATTAAATTAAAGTCTTTTTGCGTAACTATGGCTTGTTTTTTGTTGCTGACACCACTCATTTCAACAAAATTAACTGATTTAGTTCAAAATTCAAGGTTGTAGAATAAAAATAATTTTATTAACTTCACAAACACTTAAGCTCTTACATTAGTTAACTCAACATGAGTAATAAACAAAAAATCTTACTTGGTATTTTAGCCGCAATTACATCGGTTACTTATGCAGCACCCCCACCTCCACCTGGCACTGGCCCTGCATGTTGGCCTCCCCCGTGTGTTCCGATTGATGGGGGGATTACTTTGCTTATGGCGGCAGGTGCAGCTTATAGCGTAAAGAAATTCTATGAATCCCGTAAAAAGGAAGAATCTGTTGACTAACTCATGAAATCAAGTTTAAGGCATAATGCCTTACTTAAATTTTTAATCTTTTCGAGTTTAAGCTATCTTATTCTTTATCTTATTCACCAATTTATTATTAAACGCTTTACGTTTTATGATCAAAAATTCATCGGAAGCATTATCCAAAGCGCTGATCAAATTCTTCTTTTTTTTGGTTATAAAACATTTTTAATCCTTCAAGACAGAGATTATCAAGTTATTGGAATTGATGGCTCTAATGGTGTTTGGGTAGGCTCAAATTGTAACGCCATTTCGTTGTTTATTCTCTTTTCAGTATTTATATTTTGGTATCCTGGTTACAATAAATCAAAATGGTGGTTCATTCTATTTGGTATAACATCTATTCATTTTTTTAATATAATACGTGTAGTTTGTTTATCCCTAATTGCAAATTACTTTCCTAAATATCTCAATTTCAATCACACTTATACGTTTACTTTTATTATTTATGGATATATCTTTTTACTTTGGGTTTGGTGGGTAAACAAATTTGCGAATAAGAAATCCGGATAACAAATGAGAATAAATTGGAAATACTTTGTCTTGTTCTTCTTTCTATTTGCTTATCTTGGTTATTTTCGTGAAAAATTTTTTGTAGCGTACAATCATCTTATGTATATCAAGTATTATGGCACTATTACCAAAGCACCTATTGATGAATTTATTTACTTTTTTAATGACGCCTCTTATAAAACATTATACTATTTAAAATATCCTTTTACTTTATTTTCTATTTTTATTTTTGGCGGCTTGAGTATTTTATCTGTAAAATATATTTTAAATGAGAAAAAATTATTGAAATGGGTTGTTTATTCTTACCTCATTTTATTAACTTTGGCCGGCTTAAGTATGTTATTTGGTTATATTGTAAATCAACGATTACAAGATGATGAATATACCTTAAGCAGATGGTTAGTTGGAATTGCACAATCGCCCATTATAACAATTGTAATTTTAGCATCGCATCAACTTTTTATACAACAAACTAAAACCGAAAAAGAATGAAAAAAGACACGATCATTTTCAAACTAATTAAAGATGAACAAACCCGCCAAACTCATGGTATCGAATTAATAGCCAGCGAAAATTATGTAAGCGATCAGGTGATGAAAGCGATGGGCAGTGTGCTCACCAATAAATATGCCGAGGGTTATCCAGGTAGAAGGTATTACGGTGGTTGTGAGGTTGTAGACAAAGTTGAACAATTAGCAATTGATCGCGCTAAAGAATTATTTGGCGCGGCATGGGTAAACGTACAACCGCACTCTGGTGCACAAGCTAATGCTGCCGTAATGTTAGGCTGCATTAAACCAGGCGATACCATTTTAGGATTCGATTTAAGTCACGGTGGTCATTTAACGCATGGCTCACCCGTAAATTTTTCAGGTAAATTATACCGACCAACTTTTTACGGTGTTGAAGAACATAGTGGTTTAATTAATTATGATAAAGTTGAAGAAAAAGCAAAACAAGAAAAACCAAAATTAATTATCTGCGGCGCAAGTGCATACTCGCGCGATTGGGATTATATTCGTTTACGTAAAATTGCTGATTCAGTTGGCGCATTATTATTAGCAGATATCTCTCATCCATCAGGTTTAATTGCAAAAGGTATTTTAAACGATCCATTACCTCATTGTCATATTGTTACAACAACAACTCATAAAACATTACGCGGACCACGTGGCGGGATGATTATGATGGGGAAAGATTTTGAAAATCCTTGGGGTGAAAAAACACCAAAAGGTGAAACAAAAATGATGAGTGCTATTTTGGATTCTGCTGTTTTCCCAGGCACACAAGGTGGGCCACTTGAACATATTATTGCATCTAAAGCAATTGCTTATGGCGAATGCTTAAGCGATGATTATATGAAATATTGCGTTCAGGTAATTAAAAATGCACAAACTATGGCAAACGCTTTAGTTAGTAAAGGCTATAAGATCATTAGCGGAGGAACAGATAATCATTTAATGTTGATTGATCTTCGTAGTAAAAATATTACCGGCAAAGAAGCTGAAAAAACTTTAGGCTTAGCAGATATTACCGTAAATAAAAACATGGTTCCTTTTGATGATAAATCTCCTTTTGTTACGAGTGGTATTCGTATTGGCTCTTCTGCAATTACTTCTCGCGGATTAAAAGAAAAAGATTGTTTAAAAGTGGTTGAATTAATTGATGCAGCCCTAATGAATAAAGACAATGAAAAGGAATTAGCGAAAATTAAAAAGAAAGTGAATACAATGATGATAAAGTATCCTTTGTTCGCTGATTAATTTTGATCCATCCTTTCAACTTTATTTACACCCTTTACTTTTCTTAAATTATCAATTAAATGATTTAAGTGTTTAGTGTCATGCACATAAACCATTATGGTTCCTGTAAATATACCGTCTTCAGTATCAAAACTAATAGAACGCATATTCACATTATTTTCATTTGAAATTACTTTTGTAATATTGTTTACCAATCCCAGCTCATCTGTTCCAACCAATTTTAACCCTGCAAGGAAAGAAATTAATTGATCGTTTGTCCATTTTGCTTTTACAACTCTGTAAGCATAATTAGAAAGAAGCTTAACTGCATTTGGACAAGTTACACGATGTATTTTAATTCCCTCACCAACTGTTACAAATCCAAAAACATCATCACCCGGAATAGGATTACAACAAGGAGATAATTTATAATCTAACTTTTGAAGATCGTCTCCAATCACCAACATTTCATTACCACCCCTGGTGCTCGTAACTAACTGTTCAATTTTGGGGCCTTCAACTTTTTTTCTGCCTTTTACCGGGCTTTCTTTATATTTAATAAACGCTTTGATCTCTTTTGTATCCACATTTCCCAAAGCAACTCTATAAAATAATTCTTGCGAGGAAGGCAATTTTAAATACGCAATAAAATCATTTATGTTTTGTAAAGTAAACTCCAATTTATTCTTGTAGAATTTTCGTTCCAAAGATTCTCTACCTCCTTCCGCCGTTTTTCTTCGCTGTTCTTTTAATGAGTTTTTGATCTTTGATTTCGCTCTTGCCGTCACCACTAATTTTAACCAATCATCTTTCGGTGTTTGCTTGTTGCTCGTTAAAATTTCTACCTGTTCTCCGCTTTTCAATTCATAACTCAATGGTACTAATTTATGATTAACCTTTGCGCCTATACATTGCTCGCCAATTTTTGTATGTATATCAAAGGCAAAATCTAATGCAGTTGAACCAAGCGGCAATGTTTTCATATCGCCTTTAGGCGTGAAAATAAAAATCTCATCGCTAAATAAATTGAGTTTAAAATCGTCAATAAACTCTAAAGCATTTGGATCAGGATTATCCAGCATCTCTCTCACGCGCTGTAGCCAAGCTTCCAATTTGCTTTCTTTTTCTGCAGCTGAATCTTTATATTTCCAATGCGCTGCATATCCACTCTCGGCCAATTCATCCATTCTTACTGTACGAATTTGTACCTCAACCCATTTTCCATCAGGACCCATAACAGTTGTATGCAAACTTTCATAACCATTACTCTTTGGTGTGCTTATCCAATCACGCAAACGTTCCGGACTTGGATGATAAAAGTCGGTAATGATTGAATACACTTTCCAACAATCTGATTTTTCACTTTCAAGAGGTGTATCAATTACAATACGAATTGCAAACAAATCATAGATCTCTTCAAATGCAACACCCTTTGTTTTTATTTTATCGTAGATACTAAAAATTGATTTCGGTCGACCAAATATTTTAAAATTAAACCCTTGTTCTTGTAAAATTTCTTTGAGAGGATCAATGAATTTTTGAATGAATTTTTTTCTCTCCGGTTCTGTTTCTTTTAACTTTACTGCAATCTCATAATAAGCTTCTGAGTTTGTATATTTTAATCCAAGATCTTCTAATTCCGTTTTTATTGTATTTAATCCCAAACGATGTGCTAATGGAGCATACAAAAACAATGTTTCACTTGCAATCTTAATTTGCTTATCACGTTTCATGTGATTAAGCGTACGCATATTGTGCAAACGATCAGCAAGTTTTATTAAAATAACGCGAATATCCTCACTCATGGTGAGTAATACTTTTCTGAAATTTTCTGCTTGAATAGAAGACGTATTATCAATAACGCCAGAAATTTTTGTCAGCCCATCAATGATCTGTGAAACTTTTTGTCCGAACAATCCTTTGATATCATCCAGGGTAAGATCTGTGTCTTCAACCGTATCATGCAAAAGAGCACAAACAATACCGGTTGCACCTAGTCCCATTTCCTCAGCACAAATTGTAGCAACAGCAATTGGATGGTATATATAAGGTTCGCCACTTTTACGACGCATTTCCTTATGTGCTTCAACAGCTACTTCAAAAGCTTTGCGAATTAATTCCTTATCGCCTTTTTCTAAACGACGTTTACACGCCTTAATCAGTAACTTATAGCGGTTAAGAATTTCTTTACGTTCAGCCTCCAGATCAATTTGCATGTTCTCCTAAAAATAATAGTTTGAAGTTAACATATATAACGAAATAATAAAAGTTAGAATTCAATTTTGAATAATTTTAGCTGATTAGCGAAATCTTATAGACCAATAGGTTTTATTGATATTTCAAAGAAATTAAATAAATTAATATTTATTTTGGGGTAAAAATTGGTGTTTGCTTTTTAGGATCTGGTTTATCAACCTTATCATTTTTATTTTTTTCATTTCTTGCATCCACATCTTCTGAAATAACCCATTTGCCTTTTTTCTGAAACATGGAATCAAAACTTCCATCCGGTCCATAATACTGGTACAAACCATCCATCACGTGACCTTCTTCGCGCGGTGCCAAATGACTATATACAATTCTGTTATCATTGTATTTTAAACTCATGGTAACTTCGCTACTATATTCAAACATTAAACGTTTTGGGTTTTTGCGTGGAAATTTAAAAACATCTTTTCCGAAAATTGGAGTACCATCTGATTTGAAATAAAGCACATCAATATATTTACGTTGTATCAATTTATCGTTTCCATCCCAACCCAATAATGTATAATAGTCATCGCACTCAATTAACTCATAATATAGCATCCCGAACCATTTATCAGGTGTACCAATATAAGTTTCCGGATTTTTTACTGTCCCAGATTTATCAACCAGTTTAAAATATTCATAATTCGTAATAGATTCATGACCAAATAAACCTTTCTTAATTCGCTTTGAATTATTCACTAATAAAAACCCAAAGAAAAAATGTGTTTCATCATCTTTAGGAATATTCCAGGTTATTAATTTAAATTTTTTGTTCTTTGGCGAAAGCGTGGAGATCTCTTTTAAACTGTCGAAAGGAAAATCCATCGCTTTTTGATTTACAGCGATACTTTCTATCACTTTAATAAAATCTTTATTTGCTGTTAAACGCTCACTTTCCTTTTTACTATAAAAAACAATTCTTTGCAAATCCTTCAATTCCTCAATCTTTGCTTTATACAATTCCTTTATAGAATCTCTTTTTTGAGCCAAAGAAAAAAAACTTGAAATCAAAAAAATATATAAGAAACACCTTTGCATTTGACTGATAATACAAATATCACTATTTTGTTACAGTATTTTGAGGTCAAAAGTTTATTTTATTAAATAACATATGTTATACGTTCGCTTTTTCCGTTTAGTTATTAGTTATTTACTCCTTTTCTTTTTTTGGATCGCAGCATTTAATTATCCATTAAGTACTTATTTACTCAGGCAAGCTAAGGGTCAGCTAAAAATTTTAATGGGTACTCAAAGCTTAGATTCCTATTTAAAGGAAAATAAATTATCAGAACATGAATCAAAAAACCTGGAACTCATTTCAAAAATCAAACAATTTTCTATTGATAGCTTGGGTTATAAGTCTACCACAAATTTTACAAGAATTTATAATCAGAAAAACAAACCTGTTTTGTGGGTAATTACTGCTTCCGAAAAGTATAAATTAAGTGCATACGAATGGACTTTCCCATTAATAGGAAAGGTAAGCTACAAAGGTTTTTTTGAGGAAGATTTGGTTTTGAAAGAAAAAAATAAATTAGCTTCTATGGGTTATGATATTGGAATACGAAGTGTTTCAGCCTGGAGTACATTAGGCTGGCTGAGCGATCCTCTTTTAAGCTCCCATCTTAAGAAAAAAACAGGGAATTTTTGCAACCTCTTATTTCATGAACTTTTTCATGCAACCTTTTACGAGGCCGATAAAATAAATGACAATGAAAATCTTGCCAATTTTATTGCGCACAAAGCAACCATTCAGTTTTTAAAAAAAGATACGCTTTCTTTGAACGAATATCTTAATGATTATAATGAAAGAGAAAAATTAAATCGATTTTTAAATAGAAATACTGAGTACTATAAATCATACCTCGATTCCATTTTTTCAGATCCAAAAAGGCTTTTTTTGAAGCAAAAAGAGATTTTGCATTTGATAAAAAAATTAAAAAAAGAAGGAATTAAAAAAGAAAAGCTTCTTTCTATAACAGAGGAAGAAATTCTGCTTGAGCAAAATGCATATTTCATTGATTATATGCAGTACAACAGTAAGCAAGATAGTCTTGAAAAAGCTTTTAACAAATTTTATAAAGGGTCAATAAAAATCATGGTGCAATCTTTAAATCTATAAAGGTCTTATCCCTATATTTGAATCCATTGATAAACAAAAACAACATTATGCAAAAACGATTTTTTACTTCTCTTTTAATTATTGCGATATGTATTACATCCTTTTCACAAAATGGATATGATATCAAATTCAATATCAAGAACAATACAGATACGATGCTGTTTCTGGTAAGAAAATTATTCGATCGCCAATATATTTCAGACACCTGTAAACACATTAAAAAAGGGGTGGTTGAATTCAAAGGCAAAAAAACATTAGATAAAGGTGTATATACATTAGTGAGTCAGGAAAAATCGATTTATTTTGATTTTCTGATCGATGACTCCTATAATTTTTCTATAAGCTACGACCGCGAAGATATTGCTAATACGTTAAAATGTACTAGTAGTAAAGAAAATGAAAATATGTTTGCCTACTTAAAATACATGACGAACACAAATACAGCTTTCAATAAATTTAAAGAGCAAACAAAAGGCAAAAGTAAGGCGGATAGCATTAAATTTTTAAATGAAAAATTAATAGCTATGAATGTAGATGTAAAGAAATTTGAAGAGTCTTTTTTGGAAAAAGTAAAAGGTACTTTCGTTTACGATTTCCTAAATATGAAAACTGAAAAGGAAGCAACAGATGTTCCAAAAGCCTCAAATGGTAGGCCTGACAGCTTGTACAGATATTATTATTATAAAAATCACTTTTTTGATGGTGTTAACTTTAAAGATGATCGCATTTTAACCATTCCTTTTTTTGATGACCGAATCAAAAGATATTTTGACGGCGTTATTTATCAATATTCTCCTGATTCGTTAATCAAAGAGATTGATAAAGTTTTGGCAGCATGCACTGAAAATGGAATGGTATATAATTTATTATTAGGGCATTTTACTTATAAATATGAACAAGATAAACGAATGAGTTTCGACAAAGTATTTGTGCATATGGCCGACAAATATATTTTAAACGGAAAGGCAAAAGAAGTTTACAGTACTGAAACTATTGAAGCAATTAAAAAACGAGTTGACATCATGCGAAATCTTTTAATAGATTCAAAAGCAGCAGAGTTATATATGATTGATACTATTGATGGTCGAAAGGTTATGAAAATGGGATTTGATACTGCTAAAACAAGTAAAGGTGCAACAGATTTATATCTTAAAAATTTAGATAAATTGACGCCAATGTTCAAAACACTTTCTATGGTAAATACAAAATATACCGTATTAGTTTTTTGGGATGTTGATTGCAGTCATTGCCAAACAGAACTTCCAAAACTAAATGATGGATTGAAAAAAATAAAAGGCAAAATTGATTTTAAAGTATTTGCAGTATACACAAAAGAAGATTATGAAAAATGGCGTAAATATATTATTGATAAAAAATTTGATTTTTACAATGTATTCGATCCTATTCATCTAAACAACATTAAAGACAAATACGATATTATTTCTACACCTGTAATTTATATTTTAGATAAAAATAAAATTATTAAAGCTAAAAAAATAGCGGCCGATCAAGTTGCCGGCCTATTAGAATATTTTGAAAGTCAGGAAATAAAATAATGTGTTTCCTTTAAAAATATTATGATTTTGAAATAACTATATTTGTAATTAATTTTTATTATTTATGTTGAAGAAAATCTATTTTACACTGTTCATTGCTCTTACTGTTTTTAGTAAGAATACCATAGCTCAAGGTGGCTATGACATCCATTTTAATATAAAAGGCAACAAAGATACCATGATGTATCTTGTTAAATATATTTTTGACCAACAGTATATAGTTGATACTTGTAAAAAAATTAAAAATGGACAAGTATATTTCAAAGGCAAAGAAGATCTTGATAAGGGTGTTTATACTTTAGTTAGTCAGGGCAAAGCAATTTATTTTGATTTATTTGTAAATGAAAATCAAAAATTTACTTTCAATTGTGATAATAATGATATCGTAAATACAATAAAGGTTGTTGGGAGTAAAGAAAATGAACTTTTTATTACTTACATCCGTTTTATCACTAACAAAAATGTTGAGTTCAATAAATTCCGTGATCAGTCAAAAACAAAAAGCAAAGAGGACAGCGCTAAATTTATCCAGGAGAAATTAAAAGCGATGAATGATGATGTGCGCAAATTTGAAGCTGATTACATGACAAAAGCTAAGGGTACTTATGTTTATGACGTATTGAATTTAAAATCGGAAAAAGAACCAAAGGAAATTCCAAAAGCTAAAAATGGTCGCCCGGATAGTGTTTATCAATATTATTATTTTAAGAATCATTTCTTTGATGGAATAGATTTCAAAGATGACCGTATTGTAAGAACGCCTTTTTTTGATGACCGTGTAAAACGCTATTTTGATAATGTGATACTTCAACATCCGGACACAATCATTCAAGAGATAGATAAAGTACTTCACTTATGTAAACAAGATGGTTTAGCATATAATATTTTAATGGGTTATTTCACTTACAAATATGAACAAACGAAGCTTATGGGCTTCGATAAAGTATTTGTGCATATATGCGATACTTATATTTTAAACGGAAAAGCAAAAGAAGTTTACAGTGATGAAACCGTAAAAAAAATTAAAGAGCGTACGGACATCATGCGAAATTTATTATTAGAATCTAAGGCTCCTGAATTATATATGATAGACACTACTTTTGGAAAGCAGGTAATGAAAATGGGATTTGATACCGCTAAAACCAGTCAAAGTGTTACTGATCTTTATTATAAGAATTTAGAAAAACTCACTCCCATGTTTAAAACCTTGTATTTGGTTAAAGCAAAATACACAGTACTCGTTTTTTGGTCGGTTGATTGCGGGCATTGCCAAACCGAGATTCCGAAACTAAGTGAAGAATTAAAAGGTTTAAAGAGCACAATCGATTTTACAACTGTTGCTGTTTATACAAAGGAAGATTTTAATGCGTGGAGGAAATTCATTATCGAAAAAAAACTTGATTTCATCAATGTATTTGATCCCATTCATTTAAATAATTTAAAAGAGAAATACGATATCTATTCTACTCCTGTTATTTATATTTTGGATAGAGACAAAAAGATAAAAGCCAAACGACTTGGTGTAGAACAGGTAGTTGATTACCTGAAATTCCTAGAAAAAATTGATAAAAATAAATAGAAGCCCTTGTGGTTTAACAAAGCATTTAGTTAATAAACTAAATGCTTTGTTATTTGATAAAAATCGTAAATTAGTATGATCCTGTTCCATTATTAAATATTAATAATGTTAATCACTTGAAAAATAAAATACAGCAATTAGAAGCAAAAATTAAAATCCTACAAAAGGAAAACCTTTCCTTAAAAAAGAATTTGCCAATAAAAGAGGGAAACCATACTGTAAAAGTACCCTTAGCTTTTAAGTCAATTTTCGATAACGCAGAAAAAATTGTTGGAAATTATTTCAAAGACTTGAAATTTAATCCTTCCAAAGGAACGATAGATATAAATAATGAACGTTATGTTTTAGTAAGAGCTTCGGCACTATCTCATGAATTTTTAAACTCTATTAAAAATTTATATAAAGATAGAGGCGAAGAAGAAGCTATGAACATTGGTAAAAATATTTTATTTGATATGGCTCATGTTATTGGCACTGAAGACGCCATTAACTTTCATAAAAAAATGAAGCTGAAGGATCCTATTAGTAAAATGTCTGCAGGACCAGTACATTTCGCATATACTGGTTGGGCCTTTGTAGATATTTTACCAGAAAGCAAACCCAGCCCTGACGAAAATTTCTTTTTAAAATACAATCATCCTTTTTCTTTTGAAGCCGATTCATGGATTAAAACAAATAAGAAGTCAACCACGCCTGTTTGTATTATGAATTCAGGCTATTCAAGTGGTTGGTGTGAGGCTAGTTTTGGTATTCCTTTAACTTCTGTAGAAATTAGTTGCAGAGCAAAAGGTGATAAGCATTGCACATTTATTATGGCACCGCCACAAAAAATTGAAAAGTATATTCAAAATCATAAGAACTCTAAACAAACCATTTCTGTTCCAACATTTCTGGAGAGAAAAAAAATTGAGGAAAAATTAAAAACTTCTTTAAGTGAAAAAGAATTTTTGATTAAAGAAATTCATCATCGTGTAAAAAATAATTTACAAATAATTTCAAGTTTACTCAATTTGCAAGCGAATACTATTGAAGATAAGAAAGCCAAAGAAAAATACCGCGAAAGTATTAGTCGAGTAAAATCAATGGCGCTTATTCATGAGTTACTTTACCAAACAAACAATCTATCAAACATTAAAGCAAGTGAATATTTAAATGAGTTGGTAAAATTTATTTCTGAAACTTATAATCTTAATAAAAAGATAAAAGTTGAATTAAATATTGATCCTCATTTGAAACGAATTGACATGAATAAAGCAATTCCTTGCGGACTATTAGCAAATGAACTTCTTTCTAATGCATTTAAATATGCCTTTGGCAACAAAAGTGGTGGTAAAATAAAAATTGGATTTAAGTTGCTGCAAAATCAAACAGAGCACTTTCAATTATCTGTGAGTGATAACGGAAAAGGAATTTCAAAAAAAATTGATTTAGTTAATCCCAAAACATTAGGACTTCAACTTATTAATTCGTTAGTAAATCAATTAGACGGTAAATTAAAAGTAGATATCAAAAAGGGTACAGAATTTATTATCCAATTTTCTTAGTTCAAGAAATATAATAAACGATAATAATAATTACCAAATGATGTAGGAATTGATCGAAGCCAAATAACCACCAATGAAATTTATTAGCTGGATCTTCTAACTTTTTAAACCAAAAACTTATTTTTCCTTTTAATAGATCGATGAAAAAATGTGTGACTAATTGGAATATCCCTGCAAAAATAGCTTTGTGTATATCATACAGAAAAAACACCGTGATAAAAAAAAGAATTGAATGAACCAAAGCATGAATAAAAATTGGATACAGTGGTTTGCCGTACTTTTTTGCATTCAACATCCAATCGGTTGTTAAATGTGTAAAATCTGCGGCCCAATGACAAAGACACAATGTTATTAACGTGATGAATGAAACAGAATTCATATTATTAATTTACTAAATGTTCTATTGGAGTGCAAATACCATTTTCACATACATAACATTTTAATCTGTCTTTAAACACGTAAGGTTTATAAACTGATTTGTTCAACAACATTCTCAAACACTCTTGCACACCTTCAATAATACTTGGATGTGGATGCATCATATCGGCCAATTCACGAATACCCTGATTTGTATGTATTAAATATGCTACCGCCTGTATAGCCGAACTGGCATGCTCTCCAACAACTCTCATCCCCAATATTCTCATTCCATTATCATTTGTGACGATGATCTTAAAAAATCCATTAGTTTTTCGCATCGCAATGGCTCTTGCGTTTGTTGCAAAATCTAATTTCACAACTTTATGCGGAATCCCTTTTGCTCTACACTCTTGTTCATTCATACCTACTGCAGCTACTTCAGGATTCAAGAACATGATTGTAGAAATATTTTTATAAGAAAGTGGTTTCACAATTGGACCAAACATTCTTACAACTGCATGTCTTCCCTCTCGTTCACCTACATTAACAAGTGCAACTTCTGTAGTAACATCACCAGCAACATAAATATTACTGATATTTGTTTGCGTATCATCATCCCAAATACAACCACGCTCATTTAATTTCACACCGGCATTTTCTAAACCAATACCTTCAATATTTGGTTCCCGACCAATACTTACTAATGCCTTTTCAACTCTGAATACTTCTGTCTTTCCGTCTTTATATTTCAATTCATATTCCACTTCACCATCAACAATATTCATTCGTTGAAGAGAAGCACCATGATGTAAACGACAACCATGTTTTTCTAAATTTGTTTCAATGATCTGCGTTACGTCTTCATCTTCAAAAGGCAAAATCCGATCGGCTTTATCAATTAATGAAACTTTTGTGTTTCCTAGCAAAGAAAAAATTGTTGCAAACTCACAACCAATAACACCAGCTCCTAATACAACCATACTTTTGGGAAAACTGGTTAAATTTTTAACACCATCACTCGTTAAAATAATATTTTCATCAACTATTATATTTGCCGGTTTCCTAGGTCTGCTCCCGGTAGTAATTAAAATATTTTCTGTTGACACTTTTTTTATGGAACCATCTTCTTTTGTAATTTGAACAATATTCTTATCTAACAAATACCCTTCTCCTTTTTCATAAAATAGTAAACGATCATTTTGCTTTTGTAAAATCTGTAAGTGAACGGTCATTTGTGTTTTTCTTTCAAAAACGGCTTCATTTACAATCTTTGAAACATCATTAAAATTCGGTTTGAAGTCTGGAGATAATTCCTTTGCGATTTGAACTTTTATGGCATGTTCCCACAATGTTTTAGAAGCCAAAACGCCATTGTAAACACCGGCTCCACCAATTTTGTATTTTTCAATAATTAAAACCTTTTTGCCAAAATCAATAGCCCGCATGGCTCCTGCGTAACCACTTGGTCCACCGCCAATAACTATTAAATCGTAATGTTCCATAAGAAGACTTGAAGATACAATTTTAGTCGCAAACAATAATCATTATCTCCCATAAGAAAATCTCTAATCATAATTTATAATTCCAAACTTAAATTTCTTTTTTCTTATTGCGTAAAAAAGAGATTGATTAGTTCCTAGCTGCAAAGATATTTTTGGACGGGTATAAATCCTTTCGTCTTTTGCCGGAAGTATTAGTGTTTTTGATAAATTACCTTTTGAATCTAAAGTAGATAATACAGTTATCATTCTTCTGTTTACGCCATTCTTTGGATATTTTCTTTCACCGGTTAAATTCTTTGGATGATCGTTATAAATAAAGTTTAATTTATCTTTTGTCATCACAAATGAATACGATGAATAGTAACCATAATCATTAGTAGAAATTTGTGTTTTAGGAATACGTTTTATCCATCTAACGGAAGCATCAGAATTAAAATTTACAACAATGATATCGTTATAATAATAATAATAGGAAGTCGTGCATCCACCTCTAGGACTGCAAGTAGTTACCACATTTATATAAAATTGCTCTGCCACCATATATAAACCGCTATCATTTTGTGATACGAGATGATCTATTTTATAATTATATAACTCTTTATGTTTATTGGCTCGTCGTTCAGACATAAACTCACTTAAAAATTCACTCGTTAAATCTGTTGTGCCTTGCAAAAGTATTTTATTGGTTTCTTTATCTATTGACAAATAAAATGATCCTGCAAGTCCATCAGCATTTTTATTCGAATAAAAACCTCCTGCTACAATATTCCCCTTTGGAGTAATAACAAAACTAATATCACTTATATATTTATCCCCAAGTGTTATTTGCATTTCATTAAGCGTTTTTGATTTATTATCGTAACTCACAAGATCATAACTATAACTTGGTTTATTTCTTTCTCTTTCCGATTTCTCTTTTTTAATGCTGGCTAACATAAAAACCTTGCCATCATTATCAACGCAATAATTGCTCATGGTAACATATCTATCTCTATAAGGTAATTCAAGTGCAGCCGACCAAATTGTGTTTGCTTTATCATCAATTAATTTATATGAAAACTTCTCATTTAAATATTTGTCGTATGGCTCATTATGTGCAATTAAAATTTTGGTACTATCGTTCGATAAAATAAAATTAAATGAACCTCTGTTTCTTTTCTTGTACGAAACAATGAAATCTATTTCTACAGGAGCACTTATGAGGAGGCCATCATGCGCATTTATTTTTTCTACATATGCGCTAAATTTATCCTGATCACTATCATATCGGGATGCAAAAACGATAAGGGTGCTATCTAAAAGAAATATTTTTTCAAATTGTAATTTACGTCCATTTATTTCGGGCATTCTCAATTGCTTTATATATTCTAAAGTTAAAGTGGATTTAGAAAATTTTTCAAACGCATAATCTGTTATGCTAAAAAATGAACTTATAGTTCTTAAACAATAAAAAGAGTTTTTGTCTGAGCCTATAAGGATAGAAATATCTGTTTTTCTTGGTTTAAAGAGTTCAGGTCCCCAACTTACTTTCGCATTTTGACCAACGTTTATCCTGATGAATAATAAACACAAAAAAGAGAAAAATATTTTTTTCATTTAATTACTAAACTAATCATAAAATTAATTCAAAATCAATTCCAGTATTATTAAATTGAGCTATTCAATTTGAGAAAACCTATTTCTAAGTATTTTAGATGGGGTGAGAATTAACTAAAAAAATTAAACGATTTAAGTGGCCTCAAAAGGTTTAATTTGATAGGGTTTTTGACTCTCAATAATCATCATATACCTCTGTATTTCAATACCTTGTTAAATTTCTTTTTTACGATAATTTATTTATCTTTGCACCCCTATAAATTGAAAGTATGAACGAGAGTATTATTTATTTAGTTCCCGCACTTGGGATAGTTGGATTAATTGTAATGGCTATTAAATCTGCTTGGGTTAGCAAGCAAGATGCCGGAGATAAAAATATGCAAGAGTTGGCCGGTTATATTGCTGACGGAGCCATGGCATTTTTAAAAGCGGAATGGAAAGTTTTGAGCATTTTTGTAGTATTTGCAGCAGCTTTATTGGCATATTCAGGAACAATTCATGAAGTACATGGTAAAGAAATTCATTCAAGTTGGATTATTTCAATAGCATTTATTATTGGCGCCGTTTTTTCAGCAACTGCAGGCTATATTGGCATGAAGGTGGCAACTAAAGCCAATGTTCGTACGACACAAGCAGCTCGTACAAGCTTAAAGCAAGCATTAAAAGTATCATTTACCGGTGGTACTGTAATGGGATTAGGTGTTGCAGGCTTAGCAGTATTAGGGTTAGGTGGTTTATTTATTGCTTTTTTATCAATATTTTCTGGCTTAGGTGCCGATACTGTAAAGACTGCTATTGAGGTTTTAACAGGTTTTTCATTAGGTGCTGAGTCTATTGCATTATTTGCTCGTGTTGGTGGCGGTATTTATACTAAAGCAGCCGACGTTGGTGCTGATTTAGTTGGTAAAGTTGAAGCTGGTATCCCTGAAGATGATGTTCGTAACCCGGCTACTATTGCCGATAACGTAGGTGATAATGTAGGTGACGTTGCCGGAATGGGTGCCGATTTATTTGGTTCTTATGTGGCTACTATTTTAGCTACTATGGTATTAGGGCAAGAAATTACTATTAAAGATAATTTCGGTGGTATGTCTCCTATCTTATTACCAATGATAATTTGTGGTCTGGGTATCATTTTCTCTATCGTGGGTACTTTCTTTGTTCGTATTAAAGATGATAAGTCAAACGTACAAAATGCATTAAATATGGGTAACTGGTCTTCAATGATACTTACAGTTATAGCATCTTATTTTGTTGTTAATTGGATGTTGCCTGATGGTAATATTGAATTAAGAGGCTTGGTGTTTACTAAAATGGGTGTATTTGGTGCTATTTTAGTAGGTACTGTAGTTGGAGCTATTATGAGTATAGTTACTGAGTACTACACCGCAATGGGTAAAAAACCAGTATTATCTATTATTCAACAATCATCAACAGGGCATGCTACTAACATTATTGGCGGTTTATCAGTTGGTATGAAATCAACTGTTATTCCTATTTTAACGTTGGCAGCAGGTATTATGGGTTCTTATGTTTGCGCTGGATTATATGGTGTGGCAATTGCAGCAGCAGGTATGATGGCAACAACAGCTATGCAATTAGCTATTGATGCATTCGGACCAATTGCTGATAACGCAGGTGGTATAGCAGAAATGAGTCAGTTGCCTCCTGAAGTTCGTGAGCGTACGGATAATTTAGATGCTGTTGGTAATACAACTGCCGCAACAGGAAAAGGATTTGCAATCGCATCTGCAGCGTTAACATCATTAGCTTTATTTGCAGCCTTTGTTGGTGTAGCAGGAATTGATGCAATTAATATTTATAAGGCTCCTGTTCTTGCAGCTTTATTTGTTGGTGGTATGATTCCGTTTATTTTCTCAGCATTATGTATTCAGGCGGTTGGTAAAGCAGCTATGGATATGGTGCAAGAAGTTCGTCGTCAGTTCCGCGAAATTCCGGGTATTATGGAATACAAAGCAAAACCTGAATACGAAAAATGCGTAGCTATTTCTACTAAAGCCTCTATCCGCGAAATGATACTGCCTGGTGCTATTGCATTGTTAACACCGTTAATTGTTGGTTTTGGTTTTAAAGGAATGTTTGCTGATGCAAGTTCGGCTGAAATGTTGGGCGGTTTATTAGCAGGTGTTACTGTTAGCGGTGTCTTAATGGGTATTTTTCAAAGTAACGCAGGTGGTGCTTGGGATAATGCAAAAAAATCGTTTGAAAAAGGTGTAAACATAAACGGTGAAATGTTCTATAAAAAATCTGAACCACACAAAGCTTCTGTAACTGGAGATACTGTTGGAGATCCATTTAAAGATACATCAGGACCATCGATGAATATCCTAATTAAGTTAATGAGTATAGTTTCATTAGTTATTGCTCCTTATATTGCTGTTGTTGGTGGTAGTGAAGAACACGGAGAAATGATTACCAAAGAAGAAATTAAATTAAACATTAACGGACAAGATTATACCTTTAATTCAAAAGCGCAAGCAGACAGTGCTATTGCAGCAAATACAAAAGATATTGCGGAATTAAATGGACAATATGAGGTTGACGCAGCGCACAGTTCTGTTGAGTTTAGTATTAAACATATTATTAGCTATACAAAAGGGTCAATTATGATTGATAGCGGATATGTGAATTTGCAAAACACAACTAGTCCAAAAATATTTGTTCAGTTAGATATGACTTCTTTAACAACGCAAAACAGTATGCGCGATAGTCATTTAAAAGATAAAGAAGGATTTTTTGATGTAGCTAAATTTAAAAAAGCAACATTTGAAGCTACAGAAATTACAAAAAATGACGTTATGAGTATCTATCCTTACACAGCAAAAGGTAAATTAACTATTAAGGGGATAACTAAAGATGTTGAGTTGAAGTTTAGTTACGCCGGCATAAATGAGATCGAAGAAAATTATAAAGATGACGCAGGCAAAGACGTTCATAAAAAATTAGCAATATCTGGTTTTGAGGGTGAAGTAACGATCAATCGCAACGACTTTGGAATAGAAGGTGGAGGGGCTGCAGAAGAAGTGAAAATTGAGATTAATTTGGAAGCCGTACAAGAAAGAAAATAATATTAAATTAGAAAAACCGAGATTAATCATTTCTCGGTTTTTTTATGGTCATAATGATTTTTAAAAGTCTCTAAAAATAAATTCAGCTTACTAATTGCATCTTTTATTGCAATAATAAACCTTGTTTCTGAAAGGTTAGCCTCTTTGGCGCCATTTTCATAAGACCTAGTAATCAAATACCAATTGACCGCATTTATTTCTTCCTGTTCCAAAAAACAACCTGAGCTTTTTGTCCAGTTATCCCAATCTTTTTGATATGGTTTCATGGCCAATTCAAGTTCCTGAAGTTGCGAATTAAAAAGTGATTCCATAATTAACTGATTTTAAAATAATAACTAATGTACTAATAAATATTACAAATGCAAAACACATTGATACAATATGTAACAATATATCGTACAAATAGATTCTTGTAAAATATCGCTCGCATTTACCTTTGGACAATGGCAATACATGTAGGTAAGAAAATAAAGGATGAATTATACAAGCAAGGGGTTTCTGTGAGCATATTTGCCAAAAAAATAAACAGAAGCCGAAACGTAGTTTATGATATTTTTGAAAGAGAAAGTATAGATACCGAGTTACTTTATAAAATTGGAAAGATATTGAGTTATGATTTTTTCTCATTGTATTCGTCCCAAAAAGAATATCATTTAAATACAAAAAATTCAGGCGTTAATGAAACACTCGTTTCTTATAACAAACAAGCAGAAGACCTTAAGTTTTTGAAACAACAAAACGAAGCACAACAAACTGAAATCACCCATCTCAAAAAAATTATTGCTTTGTTGGAAAACAAAAAGAAAAAATAAACATTTCCAATCCTTGCATTTAAATCTCTGTTTTTTTCTTTGGGCCTTTCCCAATTCCTTCCAATTGCATACCAGTTGTAAACTCAATAGAGCCAGTTTTACAAGCGTAAGTTATAATTTATGGAATGCGGTTTACTTTTACATCATAAGTGTAATACTAACCATTAAACCAAATGTTATGAGCCTTATCAATAATCAGCAAAAAATGTTAGACATTGTTTTTGCAAACAGAAATAAAAATTACGGTGCTTACGCAATTCGTTCAGCATATGGCAATACACTTTTCAAATCATTATTTATTGTTTTTTTCACAGTAATAACCAGCCTGGGATTGGCTACCTGGTTAAAAGGGAATGATGCAACAAAACCGGTTGTTGTAATACCTCCTACTATTACTGTTCCAGTCCATATTTTTGATCCGAGTGATAAAAAAATTGAGAAGCCAAAAACAAGTCCCTCAGATGCCACCAAAAGTGGTGCTAGAAACAATAGTTCATTAGCAACTGTTATTAATAATAATGCAGTTGATACCTCGCACCAAACAGTAAATAACAATTTACTACCAAATAATACTAGCACAAACACTGGTACCGAACTTTCAAATACAGGCTCTACAAGCGTAACAAGTTCTGGAAGTGGAACAAGTGCAACCATTAACAATAATCCCTTTATCGAAGTTGATGAAAACCCTGTCTTCGAAGGTGGACATGATGCCCTACTCGCTTTTGTAAGAAAAAACTTAGTTTATCCCAATATTGCTGTAAACGAAGGCAAGCAAGGTACATTGTATGCAAAATTCGTTGTTGATGAAAGTGGAAAAGTATCAAACATTTTACTTCAAAATAATTTAGGTTTTGGTTTAGATGATGAAGCTATGCGGGTTGTAAAAATGATCCCAAAATTTAAATCACCCGGCAAAGTAAAAGGACAACCAGTAAAAACATATTATCAAATTCCGATTAAGTTTAAATTAGGTTAGTGTTTAATTTTAACTTGGAAAGAACCGCCTTCAAAAGAGGCGGTTTTTATTTTTAAAACGAAACGCTTTGCTTATTTTTTTACCACTAGGCCATTAAAATTATAGCACAATGACGCTTCGCTCGTTTCTTACCACAAAGGCACAAATGCTATTTTCTTAATTTTAAAACTTTGCGTCTTTGAGTCTTCGTGGCCAATTACCTTTCTGAATAAAGTTAAACCTTGTATCCTTTGTGGTAAAAGTCGTTATAATCAACAAACCACTGTTTAAAATCAAATGAAGCCAAACATTTACTAGCACTCTTTAACTGTAAATTCGTAATATGCTTCAATTATTCATCTTGCAGACCGGAACCATTACTACAATGGCCGCTGATTCAATAGCTAACAATGTACCAACTGGTATAGCCCAGGCTTCTATAAGCCCGGAAGCGATTACTGAAACCAAAATATCTTTAATTGATATGGTTGCAAAAGGTAGTCCGCCAATCATGATCCTTTTAGGAATCCTACTTTTAGTGAGTATTTACGTTTTGGTAGAGCGTTTAATCGTCATTTCAAAGGCAAACAAGAAATTACCAACCTTAGTTTCATCTTTGAAAGACATGATCCACAAAGGTGAAATAGCTAACGCTAGAGCATTTTGCAAAAACTTGAATACACCCGAATCTATTATGATTGAGCAAGGTGTTGCGCGTGTTGGTCAGCCAGTACAAGAGATTCGTGAAGCATTGAATAAAAGTGGCTCTAACGAAATTGCTAAGCTCGAAAAGAATTTAAACGTGTTAAATATTATTGGTCGCATAGCTCCTATGTTTGGTTTCGTAGGAACAATTATTGGTGTAATTAAAATTTTCTACGATATTTCATTAGCAAAAACTGTTGAAATTGAAATCATTTCTACAGGCTTATATCAAAAAATGGTAACCTCAGCTTCAGGCCTTGTTATTGGTCTACTGGCCTTTGTAGCTTATCATTGGATCAACACACGTTTGGATAAAATCGCCCATCGCTTAGAAGATACCCAGATCCAATTTTTAGATATGCTAAATGAACCTACTAAATAGTGTGGAAAATTAATAATTTATCATCTAAACTATAAGCATACAAATGGGATTACGCAAAAGACATAGAGACGCCGAAGTAAGCACCGATTCATTAAATGATATCATGTTCTTTCTTTTGCTTTTCTTTTTGATATTATCTACCATGGTTAGTCCAAACGCCATAAAAGTTAATTTACCAAATGCCAAATCAAAAGAAACAATCGACAATAACAAAAAACCCGTTCACGTAGCTGTATCAAAAGATAGAAAGTTTTTTGTGAATAATGTTGAGGTTGATTTTGCAAATGTAGAACAAGAAATAGCTAAGCACATTGTAAACCAAACAGAGCCAAGTGTAGTCATGCATCTTGATAAAAGTTTAACTATCCAGGATCAGGTTGATATTATGACTATTTGCAATAAATTAAAATGCAAAACAGTTTTAGCAACATCTGCAAGTAACAGCAATTAAAATGGTAATTACCCGTCAGGAAGAAATAAAAAATAAAACCATTTCTGCAACAATTGCATTACTCATTTTTGGTTTGCTTCTTTTATTTTTAATCCTCTATCATATGATTACTCCCAATCCACCATTCCCACTTCCTGCAGGTGGTGGCGGTATGGAGATGGCCTTAGGCATGGTGAACGTTGGAAATGATGATGTTGATTTTAATAAAATGGGTGCAGCTCAAAATGTAGTTGTGAGCGAAGAGCCTGTGAAAAAAGAAGAATTATTGAGCGATGATAAAAGCGATGTAAGTATTAAAGAACCAAAAAAAGAAACCAAGCCAGAAAAAGAAACCAAGCCTGAAATAAAAAATAACACAGTTGTTATTAAGCCAGTCGTTAAAGAAAAAACATTAGCTGAAAAATTAGCTGAAAAATATAAAAAAGAATCCGGAAAAAATGGTGGTGGAGTTGGAGATAATGAAACAGCCGGTCAACAAGGTAACCCCGACGGAAACCCAAATGCAAACGGAACAGGAGGAAACGGCAATGGTACCGGTGGTGGTATCGGAGATGATAAAGGTCCGGGTACCGGACCAGGCAATGGTCCTGGCGTTGGAAGCGGAATTAAGTTTGATCTCAAAGGACGATTATTTATTAAGCCACCAAATTTACCAAAGGATACAAAAGAAGAAGGAAAAGTAGTGGTGAATATTGTTGTAGACAGTGAAGGTACTGTAACAGAAGCCGATCCTAATGGAAGAGGCACAACCACATCCAGCGCTTTATTAAAAGCAAAAGCGAGACAAGCAGCTATGGCAACTAAATTTAATGTTGATGGCAAAGTAGCTGAACAACGCGGAACAATTACAATTATTTTTGCTTTCGATTAAAAATGACCTATCCACAAACGTTAGATTATTTATTCTCTCGTTTGCCAATGTTTCATCGCATAGGTGCAGCTGCCTACAAAGCCAATTTAGATAATACTTACAAAATTACCGAACTCCTAGGCAATCCTCACAAAAAATTAAAATGCATTCATGTTGCCGGCACTAATGGCAAAGGCAGTAGTAGCCATATGCTCGCAGCAATATTACAACAAGCAGGTTACAAAACCGGTTTGTACACATCGCCACATATGGTTGACTTTCGTGAACGTATTAAAATTAACGGGCAATTAATTCCAAAAAAAGAAGTAATTGATTTTGTGGAAAAATACAAAACAGATTTCGAAATTATTGAGCCCAGTTTTTTTGAATGGACAGTTGGTTTGGCATTTGATTATTTCGCGAATCAAGAAGTTGATGTTGCAGTAATTGAAGTTGGTTTGGGTGGTAGATTAGACTCTACAAATATTATTACACCGGTTATTTCTCTGATAACAAACATTGGTTACGATCACATGAATTTATTAGGAGATACTTTGCAAAAAATTGCGACAGAAAAAGCAGGCATTATTAAATCGAGAATTCCGGTTGTGGTGAGTCAGCAACAAAGTGATATTTATCCAATATTTAATGCAAGAGCACAAGAACTCAAATCGCCGATTGAGTATGCAGATAAACGTTTTAAGGTTATCAATCATAAGCACACTGATAAATATTTGGAATGTGAGATCTTAGATAAAAAAACAAACGAAACATCAACATATCAATTAGATTTAACTGGTACTTATCAATTAAAAAATGTACTCGGTGTTTTAAACTGTATCGAAGTTTTAATTGATGTTGGTTTTATAATTGAGAAAAGTACCGTTAAAAAAGCCTTGTCTCATGTTGTAAAACTCACCAAATTATTGGGGAGATGGCAAACTATTAGTGAGAAACCTCTAATTATAGCTGATACAGGACATAACGAAGATGGCATTAGTCAGATTACAGAAAATTTAAAACGTTATACATACAAACAATTACATTTTGTTTTCGGCGCGGTTAACGATAAAGAAATTGATAAGATCTTAAATCTTTTACCAACAGACGCGATCTATTATTTTGTAAGAGCATCCGTGCCAAGAGCACTTCCAAGTGATGAACTCCAAAAAAAAGCGGAAGCTTACAATCTAAATGGCTTGCATTTTAAAGATGTAGAAAGTGGCTTAAATGCCGCGAAAAAAGTATGCAAGAAAGATGATCTTATATTTGTAGGCGGTAGTACCTTTGTAGTGGGCGACTTGTTGACTTCGGTTTGAAACAAAACATTTGCAAATTCTAAACAAACTTATACATTTGTACCAAAATTAAAAACCATGAATTTTCCTGCAGACTTAAAATACACTAAAGATCACGAATGGATTCGTGTTGAAGGCGATCACGCTACAATTGGCATTACTGATTTTGCTCAAAAAGAATTAGGCGATATTGTTTATGTTGATGTAAATACTATTGGCGAAACTATTGATAAAGATGCCGTTTTTGGAACAGTTGAAGCCGTAAAAACTGTAAGTGATCTATTAATGCCTGTTACCGGTGAAGTATTAGAAATGAATAAAGATATTGATAGCGCACCTGAAAGTGTAAACAAAGATCCTTATGGAAAAGGTTGGATGATCAAAATTAAAATTGCTAATACATCTGATTTAAACGAATTATTAAATGTTGATGCTTACAAAAAATTAATTGGAGCATAATTAATTCTAACATATACTCACCTTCATTAAAATTATGGTGAGTGAAAAACATAAACCCTTTTCAAATTGAAAAGGGTTTTTTATGATGAAACAATTCACTTTAAAATATTCACTAGTACTTTCCATTATTTGGGGTTTAATTATTTTGGGTTTATGTTCTATGCCAGGCCAATACATCCCATCTGTAAGCTTCCTTGAAATGGTAAGTTTCGATAAATGGGTACATGCAAGCATGTTTTTTATTTTAAGCTCTTTGGTTTTTTTGACTGTTAAACAAAAAACAAATGAAAAAAAACAGATCTATTTATTTTTATTTATTTGTATTAGTTACGGTTGTTTATTAGAAATAATGCAAGGCACATTATTTAGTAATCGAAGTGCAGACTGGAATGATATTATTGCAAATTCCTTTGGATGTATTGTCTCTTTGATTTTCTATAACAAAATCTATAATTATTTAATCAAATCTAAATAGAGCCTTTAGATTGCTTTCGAACCTTTTTCGTTTTTTTATACTTCATAATCCCCGGGCAACCATCACATTTGTTTTTTTTTAGAAAACAACCTTCCAAAGTGATCATAAAAAATGATCCCAAAACACAATAAGTTATAATCCGTTTTAAAGACATAGCTGCCTAATCAAATTTAGTCAAAATTTTATGATTTTAAAAAGAGTACACTACATGTTAAACCCCAGGGCTCAAAGGAAAATTTATTTAGTGTCTGCTTTTCGTTAATGATGGGCATGAATCGCATTTATTCTTCTTAAATGAAGCACAATTCTGAAATAATAGAAGTGAAATGATGACGATACAATATAAAGAGAGATAACGTTTAAACATAAAAAATCGAACGAATATACATTAATAATTAGTAATTTTATCGCTGTTATGAAGCCTTTTTTTCACATCGGTAGGTATTTTATGTTGATGTTTCGCGCATTCAGCAGACCGCAGAAAATATCAGTTTACTGGCGTCAAATTTTATTTGAAATAAACAATATTGGAATAAGCTCACTTCCAATAATCGCTATCATTTCTGTATTTATGGGTGGTATTATCACTATACAAGCAGCATTTGGGTTTAATAGTCCTTGGGTGCCTTTATATGCGGTAGGTTACACAACACGTGAATCTATTTTACTTGAATTTAGTCCAACCATTGTGAGCTTAATATTAGCAGGTAAAGTTGGTAGCAATATTGCCTCTGAAATTGGCGCGATGCGCATTACGGAACAAATTGATGCTTTAGAAATTATGGGTATTAATTCGGCCGGATATTTAATTTTTCCAAAAATAGCTGCATCTCTAATTATTTTTCCTTTTTTAATTGCCATCAGTATGTTTCTCGGTATTTTGGGAGGTTACTTTATGGGAGTTAGTAGTGGAGCTTGCAGTAGCTACGAATATATTTTTGGGATTCAGGCTTTTTATGAGCCGTGGAAATTATATTATTCATTTACAAAAGTATTGGTGTTTGCATATATCATCACATCTGTATCATCTTATTTTGGCTATTACACTACTGGTGGTGCGTTAGAGGTTGGTAAAAGTAGTACCAGCGCAGTTGTATATAGTAGTATTCTTATTTTATTTTTTAGTTTAATTCTAACTAATTTATTTCTTAGTCATTGATTGAGGTTAAGAATATAAACAAAACATTTGGCGATAGACACATTGTAAAAGATGTGAGTTTTAAATTTTATCAAGGTAAAACAAACCTAATTATTGGAGAAAGCGGATGCGGTAAAACAACACTTTTAAAATTGATGGTTGGCTTACATACATTAGATACCGGCGAAGTATTATATGATGGTAAAAATTTTCCATTATTAGATGATAAAGGGAAACAAGAAATTCGTACACAAATAGGAATGCTTTTTCAGGGTGGCGCTTTATTTGATTCGCTAACACTTGAGGAAAATGTTCGTTTCCCTTTAGATTTTTTTACTGAATTAAGTTTGGCTGAAAAAGTAGACCGCGTAAATTATTGTTTAGAGAGGGTTCAGTTGCAATCTAAAAACGCTTTGTACCCATCTGAGTTAAGTGGTGGGATGAAAAAAAGAGCCTCGCTGGCGAGAGCCATCGCTAATAATCCGCATTATTTATTTTGTGATGAACCTAACTCTGGTCTCGATCCAAAAACATCTATCGTAATTGATGAGTTAATTCAGAAAATTACACAAGATCTAAATATTACCACTGTAGTAATTACGCACGACATGAATAGCGTAATGGGAATTGGCGAAAACATTATGTTTATTCATCATGGTGAAAATTGGTGGACAGGTAATAAAGAAGAAATTCTGAATACAAATAATAAAGAACTTTACGATTTTGTATTCGCGAGTGAATTTATCAAGAAGGTTTATAAGAATAAAGCTTAGAGCTTGTTTAAATTTAAAATATAAATTAAACAGGCTTTAGGTCTTAAGTAGCTGCAATTGGTTTATCATCCAAATTACGCGTGTCTAAAGCATCACGCAATCCATTTCCAACAAGCATAAAAGAAAGCACTAAAATTGCCGTTGCAATACCGGGCACTATTGCCAGATAAGCTTTCCCTAAAAGTAAATAACCGTAATGTGCATTACTCATTTCGCCCCAGGAAGGAACAGGAGGCTGCGCACCAATTCCCAAGAAACTTAAACCGGCTTCCGTTAAAATTGCAGAAGCAAAATTACTGGCAGCCATTACAACAACCGGACCCATTACATTAGATAAAACATGGCGTGTGATGATGCGCATATTCCTAAAACCCAACGCTCTACCGGCATCCACGAATTCTTTTTCTCTAATACTTAATATTTGTCCACGCACCACACGTGCCACCTCAACCCACATGGTTAAACCAACTGCAATAAATACCTGCACAATTCCCTTTCCTAAAACAAGTGTAATCGCGATAACTAATAATAAAGTTGGAATACTCCAAACCACATTAATGAGCCACATAATACAAGTATCAACAACTCCTCTATAATAGCCGGCAATTGCTCCTAAAAAAATTCCGATAAATAAAGATATCACAACAGAAACCAAACCAACACTTAAACTAATACGCGTACCAATCATTAAGCGACTTAACAAATCTCTTCCAATAACATCTGTACCTAAATAATATTTACGGGTCACGATATTATTTTTTTCTGCCTCCACTCGAAGTTCCGCAATTGTTTTTGTGATTTTATTATTGTTACCAATTTCATAAAAAGAAACTTTATTATTCAAAGTATCATAGACGTATGGTTTCTTAAAATCCAAAGCATAAATAACATCTGCTAAATCATACTTCACTTTTATGCCATCACTATTTGATTTTCCTCCTGTATATTCGGATATGATAATATTGTTGTTACTAAAATCGTAATCGTAAATTGAGATAGCCGTGCTCTCTTCTTGTTTGCCAAATAACATCTTTTCAAAAATGCCAGTCTTATCCGGTTCCTGATTTTTTTTAACCAACATAAATTTCACCGTAAACCCAGGAGGTTTCGTGTGCAGTTCAGGTTTTTGATTATTGGCGTAAGGCGTTGAATCTGGTGTGATGAGGTAGCCAAGAATAGAAATAATACAAGCAAAAGCAATAAGAACTAAGCCTAACATGGATAGCTTTTGCTTTTTGAACCTGCGCCATGTTTCGGCGGTTAAGGACTCTGATTTAAAATCGTTATTTTTCTTTTTAAAAAACACCTACTACTTTTTCCATTTTGGCTTCATTAAAGTGGCTAAAATTGCTATAACTGAAGCATATAACGGATATAAACACCCAATCAATAGCACCAATGAACCTTTAGCCTTAATTTTAATAAAACTTGCAGCTAAAAATACTAACAAAAAGTCAATTAACAACTTTGCAGGTATAAAAAATAGGCCAATAAGGGCATTTTGTTGACTAAAGAGCACATAAAAAAGTGTCCAAGCCCAAGTAAAATTAGTTAAAGCTATAATTAACGCTGAGAACCAATTAAGCATACTGGAACTTTTAAACACTTTGCCCGACCAACGAATTTTTTGTTCTATAAGACTTTCGATTGTTTTTTCGGGATAAGTATAAACTATTGCATCTCTATTTTTTAAATAACCGATGTGATTTTTGTTCAACGCTTTTACTTCTTCTAAAAAAAATACATCATCGCCTGAAGGAATATGTAAATGATTTTCGTAAGCTTTTGTTTCGTAAAATATTTTTTTTGTAAATACTAAATTGGCCCCACTGCATAAAAAAGGTGCTTTAAAAAAAGAAGATGAAATAGTAAAAAGAGACAAAATCGCAGTCTCTACTTCTTGCAAACTTCCTAAGACCGTTTGATCATTTTCAATTGCAACCGGACAAATAATAAATTCTTTTTTTGTATTGAGATGATAGTTTACAATTGTACTTAACCATTCTTTTGATACAGTAAATGTGTCTGCGTCTCTTGTAATAATTAATTCATTCAAACTTTCATTAATTGCCTTTTTCAGACTTTCTTTTTTTCCGATTCCTTTTTTGTTTTGAATAATTTTATAATTAAGGCGTGAGGTTTGAAATAGCAAAGTAGCTTTATTTAGGGTGGCATCAGTACTTCCATCATCAACCAAAATAATTTCAATTAGTTCTTTCGGGAAATTTTGTGCTGCAATTGTAGATAGACATTTTTCAATATTCTCTTCCTCATTTCTTGCAGTGATAATAATTGAAGCCGGAATTAAAGAATTTGTTTTTTGTAATTGATAATTTGGGTGTGATAAAAAACCAACTATGACAAATAGAGTCAGTAAAAAATAAACAGATATGATAAAAATATAAATCAAATTTCCTTTTGCTTTTTGAGTGAAAAGGAACTGAAATTCAAATTCTCTTTTAATAAAATTAAATAGCCAATTATACTTGGAAAAACAATATTAATGAGCCACAATAAAATAGCAACAATTGCTAAGGCAGAATTGGAAAGTCCGAAATCGGAAAAAACAATAAGTGCAATTGCAGTACGCACAGCCGCTTCAATAACACTGAACATAGGAATAATAGTAGTAAATAAAAAATAAATATAAATACTAATGAGTAAATGAAGATAATTCACGTTTAAATGGAATACATACAACAACAAAATAAATTGAAAAGAAAAAACCATATAGCGTAAAATAGAAAAACTAAAAAGTTGAAATATTAATTTCTTACTCCAAATAATTGCTTTTACTTCTTCGTAATTTTCTCTATTAAATCTTTGATAAAGCCAACTTACAAAACGATTGATATTAAAAAGAATTAAAACAAAAACCAGCATCACGACTGCTGAAATGCTAATAGAAATCACATTCATTAACGAATAAACATTTTCGCTTAAATACGATCTTAAAAACAAAGCCAGCATTCCACAAAAAATAGTAATTGATAATTGAAACATACCACCAACAAAATGTAAAACAGTAATGGTTAATTTATTTTCCGGTTTAAAAAAATGAATCTTCGCCAAAAATTCTGTTGCTCTGCCTGGAGCTAAGTTCCCAATGCAAACACCTGCATAAACAGATTTCATTGCTGTTTTAAAACTTATTTTTTCTGTTTGGTTTGTAATGAGCATCCATTTGTAACTTTCAATTGCCCAGTTAGCTGGAAATAACAAAATACTTAATACGATGCAAAAAACACTTTTGAAACTGAATAATGATTCTTTTAAAATTTGGATATTCTCAGTAGTAAAATCGTTTTTAATGCGCCAATAAATAAGCGCAAAGCTCGCCACACCAATTACAATCTTTAAAATGATTCCTATTAATTTCTTACTATTCACTAATTAAAAAGTTACGATCAAATTCGCTAAATTGCACAACAATACCGACAGCGAATATTCGCATCGGCATTAACCATTGTAAATTATAAAATGTCCCGTGGACTATTTTATAATAACAATTGGTATAATACAATGACCAAAGATAAGATAATATTAGGTATTGATCCCGGAACAATTGTGATGGGTTATGGCTTAATTCATATTATCAATAACAAAATAAAACCATTAAGTATTGGTGTTATTAAGTTAGATAAGTTCGACGACCACGCTCTTCGTTTACAAAAAATATTTGAACGCACTATTGGTATTATTGAAGAATATAAACCAGACGAGCTAGCCATTGAAGCGCCGTTTTTTGGAAAGAATGTACAGAGCATGCTTAAATTAGGTCGCGCACAAGGCGTTGCCATTGCGGCTGCTCTTAGCAAAAATATTCCAATAACTGAATATTCACCCAAGAAAATAAAAATGTCGATTACAGGAAACGGTAACGCTAGTAAAGAACAAGTTGCCGCCATGCTTAAACAATTATTGGGAATAGAAACCGAAAAACAATATTTAGATGCAACAGATGCTTTGGGTGCGGCTGTTTGTCATTTTTTTCAAAGTAAACCCGGAGGTACATCTACCAAAAAAAGTTACGGAAGCTGGAAGGCTTTTGTGAATGATAATCCGAAGAGGAAGGCTTAATTAAAAACCATCGCCGCCTTGACCCTGGCTTTGATCTGAGCCACCACCCTTTTTACCCATCTTCTTGAATATGGACGTATCAAATTTCCCAAATAGATATGTGATTGTAAATCGAACAAAACGTGTTTCTCTTCTACGACTTACTTCCTGATAATAGTTTGGCATCGAAATGTAATAACCATATTGTTTGGTATTGAATACATCACTCAACATCGCATTGAAGATCCATTTTGTACCAATCATTTTATTTAAACTTATATCCATAAAATATAATTCGCGCGATCTTCCATTTAATATTGCTTTCGGCGCTTCGTAATTTCCATTAACCTGCAATTGCAAATTCCATGGCAAAGTATAATTCAATCCTATTTTTCCTTTGTAACTCCAGCCTTTTGAAACTGTTTCAGGTGCACCATTAATAACACCGCTATTCAAGTAAACATAAAACACATCGGCATTAATTGTAGTAGTGAATTTTTTTGTCCAGTTAACACGAAACGTATTCTCGAAACCATAACGAAATTGATCTTTACCATTCGCAAACGTATTAACCGTTATGCTTGCATTTGTAGGTGACGGATATAGATAGGTTGAAATAGGTTGTTGGCTATAGCGTATGTACGCCGATGAAAGCCAATTTCCTTTTTTGAAACTATTGTTATAATTTATTTCGCCTATATTGAGCAACTCCGGTTTTAATGTTGGATTACCTATCCTATAATTTCTTGCATCGCTGTACATAATATACGGCATAACCTGAAAGAAATTAGGACGCTCGATCTTACGACTCATGTTAAATTGGAATTCGTGTTTACCGGCAATTTTTTTAGAGAGATATAATGAAGGAAAAATAGCGAAGAGAATATTATTCTTATTACTTGGATAATCGTAACCAAAAGATACATTCTTATCTAACAGTTTACCGGAGTAATGTGTTTCTTCAAAACGGATTCCGCCTTGGTAACCCAGATCCCAAATACCTTTGCCTGTATAAGTGAAATAAGCAGCGTTAACCATATCATCAATTGAATATATCGTACTTTGGATAGTGTCTTTCACAAAATCTCCGGTCGGAAAAACTTTGTTCTGAATATTATTATCAAATAAAGTTTGTTTTCTGTATAAACGAAAACCTGCTTCTATCTTTTTGTTTTCTGCAATAGGATTCACAAAATCCAATTGCGCGGTGTACATGTTGTTTGTCGACTTACCATTATTCTGTGAAACTACCGGATCCGCTTCGTAAACTGTTCCTCCAATATTTGCCGAGTTATATGTGCTATATGTAAATGTTGCAGGGCCACCACCTTGGTTGTAAGTTACATCGGCCGTTAACTCTTTTCCTGGTGTTGGAAATGTTTTACGGTACGTTAATTGCGCTGTGTTATTTGTAAAGCCCCCCAAATTAATATTTTGTCTGGTGCCCCAGGTATCTATTAAACCTGAATTATCTTTTGTGGAAAATATTTGTCTGTCATCGCTATAAAATAAACCCTTTACAAAATTGTACGATATACCAATATTATTACGGTTATTAATATTATAATCCATACTTGCTCTTGCAAACTGAAAACGATTTCTTGTGAGGGTACTATTTTTTAATTGGTAAGCAAGTGTATTACCCGGTATATTATAATCGTAGTTGTTTTGGTTTGTATACCCAAATGTTGTACCTGTCATAGTCGCATTGAGCGAATACATCATTGTAAAATTGAACTTACTTTCTTTTACATTAATATTTCCTGTTGCTGCATAACGATCCTGCGTTCCAACATTTCCCATCA
>Ga0206968_10011_pt1 | contig 47001 bp, 21 predicted proteins | sample Alteio_BWOrgHeat_22_FD_153254 | JGI IMG/M metagenome (GOLD analysis project Ga0206968, IMG submission 153254) | Enriched cells from forest soil in Barre Woods Harvard Forest LTER site, Petersham, Massachusetts, United States -... | ecosystem: Environmental > Terrestrial > Soil > Temperate forest >... | reverse complement strand
TGCCGCAGTAGAGAACGAACAATTTGACTGCGTCGTGCTCGATCTCCGTCTGCCGGATATGACTGGGTTCGAACTCCTGGAAGAGCTAGCTCAGTCCAAGTCGGGAAGCGAATTACCGGTGGTTGTTTTCACTGGGAAGGACCTGTCGCCAGAAGAAGACGCACGGTTGCGTATGTTAGCGCGAAGCGTGGTCGTCAAGGATGTCGAATCTCCTGAGCGGCTTCTCGATGAAACAGCGCTCTTCCTTCATCGAGTTGTCTCTGATCTTCCCGAGGAAAAGCGCAAAATGCTGGACCGTCTGCATCGTTCAGATGAGGCCATGGTGGGTAGAAAGGTGTTGATCGTCGATGACGACGTAAGGAACATCTTTGCACTTAGTAGTGTGCTGGAGCGCCGCGGCATGAGTGTACTTACTGCCGGAACCGGACGCGAGGCGATTGCCACAGTCGAGTCGACGAGCGATCTCTCCATCGTTCTGATGGACATCATGATGCCTGAGATGGATGGATACGAAACGATGCAGGTCATTCGACAGAATCCACAATTTCGACGCCTGCCAATCATTGCATTGACAGCGAAGGCAATGAAAGGTGATCGGGAAAAATGTCTGGAAGCAGGTGCTTCCGAGTATTTGGCGAAGCCGGTCAATACCGAGCAGCTGTTGTCGGCTTGCCGTATGTGGCTTCATCGATAATTTGAAACAGCATTGCGGAACTGATGGCAAATTTCTGACTTGCGTTTCTAAATGGATAAAGAGAAGAAAATGAATGATCGCGATCAAGCAAACATACTCATGGTAGATGATCAGCCGGGCAAGCTGATGAGCTACGAAGTCATACTTAGAGAGTTAGGTGAGAACCTTATCCAGGCGCGATCTGCCAGAGAGGCGCTCGACCAGCTTTTGCGCCAGGATGTCGCGGTCGTTCTAATGGATGTGAGCATGCCGGAGATCGACGGATTTGAACTTGCCGACATGATGCGTCAACATCCCAGATTCCAAAAAACTGCCATCATCTTTATCTCCGCCGTTCACTTGACTGATGTCGATCGTATCAAGGGATACCGGAGCGGCGCGGTCGATTACATCTCTGTTCCTGTTATTCCGGAATTGCTTCGTGCCAAGGTGAGCGTTTTCGCCGAATTGCACCGTAAAAACCGGCAATTGGAACGTTTGAATCGTGAACTGGAACAGCGCGTTGAGGAACGCACGAAGCGCTTACAGGAGAATGAAGATCTTCTTCGCGAGCGAGCGGATCTACTCGAACTAGCGACGGAGGCGATCATTGTGCGAGACCTGGACGGAATGGTCCTCTTCTGGAATTCGGGTGCAGAAGCGCTCTACGGTTGGCGACGCGAAGAAGTATTGGGCAAGTCGGTTCACCAAATTCTAAAAACCCGGTTCCCCAACGGATTTAGTGATGTCGAGCGGACGCTCGCACAGGCCGGTAAATGGAATGGAAACCTCACTCAATTCACCCGTGACGGCCAAGAGGTTACCGTCGCATGTCGAAAAGCGATGAAGGCAGACGGCAATGCAGTCTTGGAGATCAATAGAGATATCACAACTCAATTGAAGACCGAGGATGCCCTCCGCAAAACAGAGAGACTAGCCGCGATGGGAAGGATGGCTGGAATAATCGCGCACGAGATTAACAATCCTCTCGAAGCAATCACCAATACGTTTTATCTGCTTCGCGATCATCCCTCTCTTGATGAAGAAGCCCGTTATTTCGCAAAGCTTGGCGACGAAGAGCTCGTTCGCGTTGCTCATATTACGCGGCAAACGCTGGGTTTCTATCGAGAGTCAGAGCAGCCGGTTGAGGTCTCAATCTCCGAGATTCTCGACGAAATTCTTGAGTTGCAAGCACGCAGAATGGAATTTCACAACATAACAGTAGATAAGCAATACGGAAGCAAAGGAACCATCTGGGGTTTTCCGGTCGAGTTAAGGCAGGTGTTTCTCAATCTCATTGGAAATGCGGTTCAAGCCATGCCTAATGGTGGCACGCTGCGCTTGCACGTCTTCAATTCTTCATGGCGATACCGTCAACATCCAGAGGTCTGCGTCTCCATTTGTGATACAGGAACAGGCGTCGATCCTAAGCATGCTAAACATCTGTTTGAACCGTTTTTTACGACGAAATCTGTGAAGGGTACCGGCTTGGGCCTTTGGATCAGCAAAGGCATTATTCAAAAATATGGAGGGACAATTCGGTTCCGCAGCGCATCGTTCACTGGCCGAAACATCACATGCTTCAAGGTGAGGCTGCCGGATGCGAACATTCAAAGCTTTGCCAATTCAAAGCCCGCTGCACGAGAAGTGGCAGAGATCTTAGGAGCGTCTAATGCCCATCAGTGATATCACTATTCTCTGCGTGGACGATGAGGAAACACCCAGAACGCTTCGAAAACTGATACTCCAGAAGCAGGGCTATCAGGTTGTAACTGCATCTTCTGGTATGGAAGCGTTAGAGGTGCTTAAGCAAACCAACGTCAATCTGGTTCTTTCCGATCAAATGATGCCTGGCATGACTGGCTCTCAACTCACACAGTCGGTTAAAACTATGTGGCCTGCGATGCCGGTAGTTTTAATTTCGGGAGTAAACGAAATTCCTAAGGACGCTAGCTGTGCGGACAAGTTCATTAGCAAAATAGGAGGACCCGAGCTACTTTTCGATATCGTCGCTCAAGTGCTAAAGGATTACGGCATACTAGCTGAGCTGGATCATAAAACCCGCTAGAGCTCGCGGTTCCCTTCTGATGACTTACACGTTATCGAATTAACATCTCTTGTTCGTACTCGGCCGACAACTTTTCTCTTCGCTGCACGAAAACCAGACTCGACGAGAAGAAGAAAGAGACGCGCCTGCCAAACATTGCTACTGCTGCAATCGAAATTTTTGTTAGATGTAAGGTGAATGAACCGGTTCCGGCAACAGAGACGCGTTTTCGCAAATCCGATACCCTCATTGTCTCTGTGTCACTTCAGTCGTTCTAGATAGGCCTCCGCATTCCGGAGCTCCGCCGTGCTGCCTGTGCTCTCTGAGGTGATAGGTGCTCAGAGGCTACGCGTGAGTGAACGGGCTATTTCGAGAGATTGATCGTCGCACTACTCGCTCCTGCGCCGTAGTTAATCCCCACTCCATATGTCGCGGTAATGGTGTGTGTCCCAGCAGACAGGCTCGCAGTGGTGTAGCTCGCTTGACCGCTTGCGTTGACCGGTATAGTAGCGAGCAGGGCGCTACCGTCGTAGAACGATACACTCCCGTTTGCGTTCGGCGGACCCGCGCTCCAGGAAGTAACCGTCGCCTGGAACGTGAGGCTTGTTCCGGCTGGCGAATAGTAGCTCGACGGCGTCAGCGATACATTGACCGGAGCGGGTGTCACGGTGAACGTCTCGGTCTGCGCCGCTGCGGCAGCGTAATTCGTTTGCTGCGCATAGGCCACGACTACCGTGTGAGTTCCGGTGTTCGGCCTCGCAATGGTGAACTGCGAATTGCCATTGGTCAGCGGCAGCGTCACTGGCGAACTACCGTCGAAGGAATAGGTAATTGAACCCAGCGGCGCTCCTGCGTTTGAACTCAGATTCACCGTGCACTGGTAGTTCGCCCCGTAGGCAAATGAAGCATTCCAGCACGAGACAGCCATAGTCACCGAGACCGGGTTGACAGTCACGCGAACGGGAGCCGAGATTCCCGGCGGATTGTTTTTGTCTCCGGAATAGGATGCCGTCAGCACGTGTGTTCCGGCACTTAGCCCGGGCGAGATATACCAATAGGCACAACCGCCGCCTTGGAGCGGCTGGGTAGTGAGAAGTGTTGTCCCATCGTAGATTTGCACGGTGCCAGTAGCGGTCGAACCGAGGCAGACGGTAACGTTGGTTGCGCCGGGATAGGTCAGCTGTGTGCTTGCGAGCTGAAGCTTGATCGCTGCGTCGTAAACGTTCAACACCAGGCTGGCAGCGCTAGGCAGATGATTCGCGTCGCCCTGGTACTGGGCGTTGACCACTATGTTGCCGGATGACGTTGGTAGAAAGGCGCAGGTCGCAACACCTCCAGCATTGAGGATAGGCGTACAGAGCGTCGCTGACCCGAAACTGAAGACAACCGTGCCACCAGGCTGGCCAACCCCCGTCACGGTTGCGGTCAACAGGTCGGGCTGGCCTTGCGCCGCTGTGGTTGTGTTGGCGGAAAGACTTAGAGTGGTCGATGCCTTTGCGATCACCAGTGTTCCGGATGCCGAGCCTGTGTAACTCGGATCTATGATGGTTGCTACTACGGCGTAGCTGCCGGACGCTGTGGGCGTGGTCGTCGAACCGTTGTATGTCAGACTGACGGCTAGTCCTGCCGGAGTCGTCGTCGCTGTTGCGGAGAGCGGAGAGCCGGTGTAGGTCTGCGCCAGGTTGCTTAACGCTACGGTCGCTATTGCCTGTGTCACCGTGAGAGTCGTGGTGGGAGTGGACGCTGAAGAGAATCCGTTGCTGCTGGTATAGATAGCGGAGATGGTGTGGGCACCGACGGTAAGTCCAGTCAGTAAGGAATTCGCGGTTCCGTTGACGAGATTGACGCTGACTGTGTTGCTATCCACTGTGAAGGCTACCGTACCAGCCGGTGTCACTGATGGACCGGAGACGGTCGCGCTGATGGCTACGGATTGACCAAAGACAGGCGATGCCGGCGAGAAGGTGCCGAGGCTAATCGTAGCGGTGGGAGGAACGGCTGGGCCGGTAAGCACAAGCTGTACAGCTGGCGGTGTGGAGAGCGTTGCGTTCGAAAGATTGCCGTTGAATGTCGCAGTATCGGTTGGATTGGCGAAGGTTGTTGGCGTAAAGACTGCCGTCAGTGAACAGGTACCTCCCATCGCCACGGCGGAGGGGGATGTGCCGTTGAGAGTGCAATCGGTGGACCCGGAAGCGGTAAGGCTATAGTCCGTCGTATCGCTCTGACTTACTGAATTAAGTTGGAGTGTCTGATTGCCCGATTCAAGTAGAGAGACGGTCTGTGGTGTAGCAGTGGCGCTGGCAAATAAGACATATCCCTGCGTACGTGTGAGCTTCAGAACAGATCCTCCAGAGCTGGTATAAAGATTGCCGGCTGCGTCGATCGCGAGCGCCGACGGCATGAGGCTCGCGACGGCAAAGGATGCACTGCTGGCGCTGGCGGGAACAGCGAGGATCGATCCTGTGTCGGCTATCAGCAGATTGCCAGCCGCATCTGTGGCAATCGCAAACGGTTTGACGGCAGGGGAAGACACGGTTGTAGTCACGCCGGTCTGCATGTTGAACCGATAGACCGTCGCTGCGCCGGGGTCGGTCACGAGCAGGTTTCCGGATGGGTCGAGAGTGAGACCAGCAGGTGCCACGAGTGAGGTGAGGGGGAGTATGCGCTGCGCTCCGGTGATGGGGTTGAGCTGATAAACAGCCTGTGCGGAAGAGTCTGATACATACAGATTATTCATCGCATCGACAGTGATACCGGCGGGGCTGGTGAACTTGAACGGGAGTGTTGCCGCAGAGCCAGTAGGTGAGATCTGAGTAATCCGACCTGTGGAGGTGTCAGCGACGTAGACGAAGCCTCGGCCATCAACTGCGACGGCCCCCGGTGAGGCGAGCGTTGCCAGCGAAGTTGAAGTGGCACCTGCTCCTTGCGTGATGGCGATCGGAGCAAAACGGAGCAGTTGCTTGTTGTTTGTATCCGAAACATAAACGCTTCCTGCGTTGTCGATGGCGAGGCCAGCAATCTGGAGGTTGGAAGCAAAGCTGGTCTGGCTTGCGGGATCGAGCGTGGCTCCAGCGCCGACGCCGGCTCCGGAAAGAGCGAGGAAGGCAGTGTTGCCAGTGGAGCTGTTGACGGATAGCGGCGTTGAACGAGCACCGGGAACTGCTGGCGTGAAGCCGGAGGAGATCAAACAATCGACAGTCGTATCGATGTTGGTGGTACATGTGGGAGAGTTCAACTGCCACTCGCCTGACGCGTATGCGAGTGGGTTGGCGGCGGGGCTGTCACCAGCAATATAGTGAATCTGAATTGGCTGAGTGATGGTGGCAGACGTCGCAGTGGCCGGCGACTGCAGTCCGGTAGAAACCTTGCGGATGCGAGCGTTGAGCGTATCCGAAATATAGATGTTACCGAGTGTGTCCGTGCCTACGCCGATGCCATTGCCGCCATCTCCGATGATGGCCCGAGTCGCAGGGCAACCGTCGCCGACGCTGTCGGTTGCAGTCGAGCAGCTCGTTGTGCTATTACCCGCGATAGATCGGATGAAGCCGGTTCGGCTGTCGACAAACCAGATGACGCCATTGCTGTCCGATATATAGAGATTGCTGCTGTTGTCGATCGCCAGCTTCTGCGGACTGATCGTGATGGTGTTGGCAAGCGCCAGCCCGGTGTAAGCTGTGCTGCCACCACCCGCAAGTGTGTAGATAAATCCATTCTGTGGTGATGCGATGCCGACCTTGGTCAAAAGTTGGTAGAGTCCTGATCCAGGCTCGCAGGTGACGCAGATGACGCGGACGCGCGATGAATCGGCGATATAGACATTGTCATTTATATCGGTGAGTACACCTTGAGGATTGTTGATGGTGGCTGCCGTGGCGAGGCCATTGTCACCGGTCGAAGAGGCGACGCCAGTGCCGGCAACGGTCTGGATATTGCCTGTGGAGTCGATGACACGAATCTTGTTGTCGGCAGTGTCTGCGATGTAGACGTTGCCAACCGTATCTGCCCAAGCGCTACGGGGCTGATTGAGTTGTGCGGCCGTGGCTGTACTGCCATCGCCATTCGAAGCAGTCGGTGACGAAGGTCTGGTCCCAGTGCCAGCTAGCAGATAGAGCAGGCCGGTGGCGACGTTGAACTTGTACACCTTATTGTCGCTATAGCCGGCAATGTAGATATTGCCCAGCGGGTCGGACGAAACGCCGCGGGGCTTGTTGAGTTTGACCAGCGATGGCGTGCAGCCTGTGGTCGCGCTGGGGACACAGGCCGTGCCTGATACATAACCTGCAAAGTTACTAATGATTCCGTTTGGCGCAATGCGGCGTACTATGCTCGCGTTCGCGTCCGTCATGTAGACATTTCCGAATGGATCGGCGACGACACTACGGAGGTCAACCGAACCGTTGAAGACGATTGAGGTGGCCTGGCACCCATCACCAAAATTGTCAATGGAGCTGGCGCAAGTTGTGTTGGCGTTGCTGATCGTCGAACCTCCGGCGATCGTGGAGATAGTGTAGGGCAGTGTTATGGGGTCGCCCGGCAGAGGAATATTGATCGGAGGGTTGACGGTGATGGCGATAGCGGATATTGAAGTTGATGCTGCGAAGCTTCCACTAGCAGCAAATGTCGCGGTGACGCTGTCGGTACCGATAGGCAGATCAACCGAAGCAGCGGCGATTCCATTGGTCAGTGTGGCTGAAGCGGCGGTTGTAGGACTGCTATTGCTGGATGTGGTGTAAGAAAAGGTGACCGTTCCCGTGGGTGTGCCAGCGATAGAGGATACCGCAGCGGTGAGTGTGATGGGAGTACCTAAGCTGGTGGTGGTACTGCTCGCCGACAGCGTCGTGACGGTGACAGCCGGAGTAACAGTGATGGCGCTTGACGTCGACGAGGAGCCTGAGTTGAGTGGGTCCCCGCTATAAACGGCAGAGATCGTGTAGTTCCCGATGGGAAGATTGAGGCTAGCCTGAGCCACGCCCGAAGACCCAAGCGCGGCTGTTGCATAGACAGCACCGTTTATTACAAATTCCACCGCACCTGTCGGGTTGCTGCCGGCGACTGTGGCCGCAACGGTGAATGCCGTACCAAAGGAAGTGCTTGCCGGGACACCTGACAATGCGGTCGTACTGGCGCCGAGATTACCGGCGTTCACCGTAACGACATAGGGTTCGGTCGTGGAGTAGGGCGTGCCCGATACGGTGGGAATGTAGTTGGAGTCGCCTGAGTAAGTTGCAGTGAAGGTGTGGGTACCAATGCTGAGGTTCGTCAGTGGGATGGATAGAGTATCGCCAGTGCCGGGCAGCGTAACCGTGGTAGTGCTGGTCGCCCCATCGGTTAGTGTTACGGTTCCGGTGGGGTATGCGCTACCTCCCACTGCTGGAGTAAGAATGACGATGGCCGTAGCCGTCTGACCGGAGATGATGGTCTGCGGCAACCCCGTGGGACCCGTCAGTTCAGGCGCGATAAAGGTAAAGCTGCATGCAGGTGGAACCAGGCCGGTTGCCGTGCGGCTGTCGGTGAGAGTGTTACCGTTGATCCCGACGGAGCTCTGGTAATCAGTAGCGAAGTTGCTGGAGACCTGCCCCGGACCATACGTGAGAGCTACGTTGGTGGGTGCGGGAGTCAGATCGGACGACGGAAGCGTAGCAAAGCTCACATTATCGAGAGTGACACCGAGCGGATTGATAACGCCATTGTTGTTGGCGCCCGTGAGGCCCACCGTACCCGCGGTGAGGAAGGAGAGGTTCTGTAGGAGAATATTCTTGAAGTTTGGCGTTAGTGTTCCTATATTCGTGTTGTAAAGGGGTGTGAACTGTATTTCGGTTGCGTGATTCTGGAAGCATGAGTTGGAGTACTGGATGTTCGTGACTAAGCCACCGCGGTCGTTTGCAGATTTAATGCGGATGCCAGTGGAGTTGGAGTCGACGCTGCTATTTCCGGCGAGCATGTTGCCGTCGAAGAGAAGGTTGCTCACTCCAGCGGAGGTAAAGCTGCCGATCGACTCGCCATGGCCGGCGAAGAAGTGGTTATTAGTGACGGAGATATTCGCCGAGGCGGAACTGGAACTTCCGGAGGCACCGACTGCGACATTGTCATCACCATCGGAGATCCAGGATCGCGTAATCGTAAAGTTTTGCGCTTGATCCGGATCGATACCGTCTGTGTTGCGCGAGCTTGTCGGCGTAACGATCTTAACATCCCATGCGGTTAGGCCATTGGTTCCCGAACCCGTCGTTGAAACATGGAAGAGCGGCGAATTGCGTAGCGTGATCTTGTAGAGTGTGATGTTTGTGGCGTTGCCAACCTGGATGAAGCGCGGGTTCTGCTGATTGCCACCGCTATTGGCGATGGCCGACAATCCCCACCAGCTCTGGCCCGCGAAGCTCGATGGGAATGCGTTGAGCAAAGCATCGCCTCCGCGGCCGTCGAGCTTTCCGAAACCCATGATGCCAACGTTTGAGACGTTGTTGATATTGATCAACGGCAGACAGGAAGAGGTCGCGCTATTGGAGTTGACTGTACCGCAGGTGTGGGTACCAGCGACGAGATCGTAGTCCTGCACATTGCGGGAGAAGTAGACAACGACGCCAGGATCAACAAGCAGGGTGACCCCGGAGGGCATATTGATTGGGCCGGTGAGATACGCGTTGTGGCCGGCGCCGTCAACCGAGAGTCGAACGGCCTGGTTGGTATTGGTGCACCCGTTGAGCGCACTTTGAATACGTGCGCCGTCCGGGTTAGTGATGGTGGCATCGACCGATGCCGGGATGTCGTCGTTGACCGAGGTGAGCGCCGCGGTCAGCGTAGCGCAGACTACCGGGAAGACTGGCTCGGTGACGGCGCGAGTATCGCCGGTCGCTACAGGTGCAGCTTGCGTAGTCGACTGAATGGCAAGGACGCCGTTGGTGAAGGTAAACGTATAGTTACTGGACGCGAGCGTTCCGGTAGACACAGTGATGGGATAGATTCCGACCGCGCTGGGAGCAGTCGGGTTGGTCGTGAGCGAGGGCAAGCCAACCAAGGAACTTGCCTGCGTGTCTCCGTTCACAAAACCAGTGATGGCCGCAGTGTAGGTAGGTACAGGCTGACCAACGACGACAGTGATATTGTTTGCAGCGACTTGGAGAACGCTCCTCGCTACAAGGATGGCGCTCTTCGCATTGGCGGCCGCAAAAGTATTATCGCCGCTATAAATGACAGTGAGGCTATGATTGCCCGCGGAGAGTGACGCCAAGGGGAACGTGAAGATGCCTGCGTTCGAGAGCGAGCCAGTCTGCGTAGCTGCGCCGTCGACTGAAAGCAGAATTTGCCCAGTCGGCACAGTGGTTCCGCTGCTCGCCGAGACCGTGACAGTAATTGATGTAGCGACTCCGTAGGTTGGATTCGCCGCCGGCTGAATCGTAACAACGGGTACCGTTGTTCCACTTGCGGCGACGTCGAGAAGATAGGGAGTGGTCGTGGTTGAGGCGGAGAAGTTGCTGTCGCCGCTATAGGTCATCGTAATGCTATGAAGACCCGCCGGGAGCGTGCTGGTGGTTAGATATGCTTCGCCGGAAGCATCGAGTATGCCGGACGCGAGCGTTGTGGTTGAACCGTTGTACGAGTCGGAGAGTGTATAGGTACCGGTCGGAATGGTATATGTCCCGTTGGTTACGGCGCCGAGGCCAGGGGTCTGTGGACGCATCACGATGGTCACGCTGCTGCCGCCAGCCACCGTAGACGCATTTCCCGAGGGGACGAAAGCGTTGGCACCCGATGCGATGGCCACGGTTGGGTTCCAGTTGGTGATTGTATTGAAGGGTGAGATCGGCACCGTTGACCCGAGAAAATTGATTGGGTAGTACTGCTGGGCCTGCGCCTGCGTCAGTGAGGTCTTAATGGTATTCGCCGATTCAGGCGTCCCCGGATCCTGCGATGTGGTCTCACGTGTGCCGGCGACGCCGGAGCCACTGCTGCCTCCCGAGCCGAGGTAGATAACTCCGTTTGAATCCGGCGATCCAGTTGCCGGATCCGCATAGGTCATGTCGTTGTACTCGGCATAGGTAGACGTGGGTAGGTTCGTGTCGCCGGAGAACTCGATGTAACCGGCGGGGGCGACCTGATCGACATAGGAGTTCAACATGATCCAGGTGGAGTAGTGCCCATACGGACGACCGAAGTAGAGCGAGGTCATCCCCGAACTCTGCGATGTGAACACATCGCTGTTCATGACGTAGCCACTTAAATAAGAGGGTGAGGCTCCTGTCTCATCCGCCTGATTCTGCGCTTCGATGGTCTCCGTGCCGGTAGCCGTATTCCCGTGGTAGGTCGTGTAGATGCTAGTGTGGTCGAACACTGCAGCCGCGTCGCCGAAGATATAGTCCACATCGCCCGTGACTTTGCCGCGGAACCAGTACTGGCGCGCCGCATCCGCGTTTGCTGCGCTGATGCTGCCAGCGAAAATTGTGTCCTGAAGACTGGCCGCATAGATGTTGTTCAATACTGCCTGATCGCCGGTGATCCAAATAGCAAGCGCCTGCGAGTTGCACTCGGTCCCGGAGTTATAGAGAGCGGAGAAGGTTTGAGCAGGCTGACCGGCAGTGCAGACACCGCCAACCACTGCGTTAGTAGTCGTGCCGACGTTGTCAGTGTTGTAGGTGTTGCTGACCGTCAAGTTATCTGCGTAGAAGTTGCTCGGAGTGCCAGTGAATCCGTTGACGGTGCCTCTGGCAACCACCATGGTTGCCGAACCCTGATCACCTGAGCTCCCGTTGTTTCCTACTCCCTGCCCGGGAAGAAAGGGTGCCGAGAATGCTCCGTCTTCGTTGGTGATTACGACGTTATTGGGGTTTCCGCCCAAACCGTACAACGACACATTCGGCTTCACCACCGTAACGAATCCGGTGTAGGTGGCGGGCTTGATGTAGATGCTGCCACCGGTATTCGGCAGGGCGTTGATGGCCGTCTGGAGTGAGGTGTAGTTACCCGTACCATCCGCGGCGACAAGATTTTGCGTGACACCAACGGCTGCAGTCGTTGATGCCTTTGTGACGGTAAGGGTCCCACCCGATGTTGTGCTGGTTCCGAAATCAACCGAATCGGTCGGGTAGAAGGTAACACCTAACGTGTACGAGCCAATAGCGAGGTACGTTGCGGGGTTGACCTCCACGCCGTTCGCAGTGTAGACGTAGGCACCGGGAACCTGGGAGCCGCTAAAAGTCGCCGTCGCATTCAACACCGAGGTTCCGATCGGTGAACTGAACTGTATGCTCGTAGTGCCAGGCGCCCAACTGGTTGTCGTCGGGTTCTGCGCAATGCTGAAGCTCTGCGGCGCACCGGAGTTCGAGCCAGTGAAACTACCACTCGTGCCGTAGATTGCCGAGATGGTATGAGTGCCAGCTGGCAATCCGGTAAGGGTTATCGTCGCAACTCCACTCGCACCGCTCGGCGCCAGCGTTGGGTTCGTTGTGGTCGAATCTACCGTCACAGCGACCGTCCCTCCCGGTGCGGCGGTTCCTGCGGTTGCAGCTACCGTTACAGTAAAGGTCACCTCGGTGCCGGTAGCGCTATAGGAAGGGTTGGCAGGCGTTGGGCTGCTGATGGTTGTTGTTGTGCCCACGGCCGTACCCGTCAAAGTACCCGTCAGTGTTAAGTCGCCGATCGTCGATGTTGCAGGGAGATAGCTGAGAACGTCGCTGACGGTACTCGTTCCGGCACCAACAAAGTTTGCAACAAGTGTGCAGGCGTTACCGGCAGGCTGGGCTCCAAGAATGCTCGAACTAAATGGACAAGGATTAGTGGCACCGCCGGCAACGCTGAAGTTGGTGGTGTTTGTGACGGTATTCGAGCCAATGATGGATTGATTGCCAACGTTTGTCAGCGTTCCTGCAAATGTCGGCGCTGCAGTGGATCCAGTGCCAAAGTTGAAGGAGACTGCATCGCGCACAACCTGGGTAATGCTCGTGTTGCCCAAATCGGCGCTATAGACGTTGCCTCTGCCATCTACCGCAAGACCGGTTGGCATGTGCAATCCACTCAGTACAGTAGTATTTGGTCCGCTGATGGGGACCTCGATGACCAAGAGACTGATCGCATCCTGCACGTAGAGATTCCCCGCCGGATCTGTAGCGACTGCGACAGGGACAACACCTGTCAGGCCGCTCACCGTCGTTTGAACATAACCTGGAATGCCGCTTACGAGGCCTGGCGTCAGCTTATAGACGGCGCTTGTGCCCTTGTCTGCGACATACACATTGCCGCTGGGATCCACTGCGAGCGAGACTGGATTGGTAAAGCCCGTCCCAACCGTCACCTGTGGCACCGCAGCGTCAGGAACGAGAGAAAGCCGGTAGATGGCCGTATTGGCTGCCGTGCTTTGCAGATCGGCTACAAAAAGATTTCCCGCCGCATCAGCGGCAATCGCCTGTGGAGCAGGTACTCCGCTCAGCGGGACATAGGTCACAGAAGTGGTGGTGAAGTTCGATGGCCCGCCGGGAGATGACGGCGCACCGCTCACAGTAAATTCTGCAATTGCCGGAGTGCCGCTTCCAACTGCAAACACGTTACCTTGCTGGTCGACTGCGATCTGGCTCGGATTGACCGGCAAGGTTCCCGGTAGAGTTGCACTACCGGCACCCTGAACATATTCCAGAAGATGGCCACTTGAGGTATCCATCGCATAGACATTTCCGGCCCCGTCCAAGGCCACTCCTGCCGGGGCGATGCCGCTGAAGATCGCATTTGTCGTTGGAGCAATCGCCGTAGTGGTGCTTCCGGATCTCGAGGTGGCAGCGTCGAAGGCCAGAACGGATCCTGTCGCCGTCCCACCCAGTCCGACATTGATAACTTCAGTTGACGGAGAACCGGAGACCGGAGCAACAGGCACGTTCACCGACAAAGTTGCCGAGCGCAGACCTGCCGCCGACGGCGTCGTTGTTACCGGAACGTTGCAATCAAAAGAAAAGTCTGCGTTCTGTGCGCCGCAACTCAGCGTTCCCACCGCCATGTCGGGTGTCGTTGATAGCGTCGCCATCGGAGAGGATATGCTTGCTACTGCCGTTTCAGGAATATGTACCTCGAAGTTCTGAATCTGCGCCGTGCCTACCGTCTGCGGTGCCAGGCCCTGCGCCACGACCTTGCGAACAAGCATTCCGCTGGAGTTGCTGGACGCGTCAAAGAGATACAGATTGTCTTGCCCGTCCGCGACAAGGCCGAGGCCATTGCTGTTCGTAAACAAAGACTGGGCCGCCGGGCAACCGTCGCTATATGCACTCAGAGACTTTTGCCCGGAAGATCCAGTACAGAAGTTGCCAGCCGTCACATTGGCTGATCCCGTAAACAGCAGTCGGATATATCCGGTATTCATGTCGTAGAACAGCACTTTGTTGCCGTCACCGATGAAGATATTGCCTTGTGGGCTGACAGACACTTTTACAATCGTCGTGTCCGATGCAGTTGTGCTTGTGCCCAGCGTAGGCTTGGCACCAAGAGACGTGGAGCCACCGCCCCAAAGCATGTAAATGAACCCGGGCTGCGGCGTAACGCCCGGATTGTTCGTAATGATCGCCGCCGTCATCTTCGCACCAGCCGTACCGGCACCACTCACGTAGAAGACGCGCAGCCCGTGCGCCGGATCCGTAAAGACCATGTTTCCCGCTCCGTCAACGGCCACTCCACTGGTGTAGCCGGAAGAAGAACTCACGGAGCTGAAGTTCAGCGGGCATCCATCGCCAAAGGTATCCAACGCGGTGCCAGTATAGGTGACATTGTTCACGGTGTTCGAGCAAGTATTGTTTTTCGTGGTCGCCGTACCACCGCAAACACCGCCGAATGTGTTGAAACAAGACGATGGATTATTGGTGATGTTTGCGACCGAATACATGTACCCCTGACTCACCGATGGGTAATACACGCTAAGAGCCGCATAAAGAGGATTATTGCCACTGAAGTAACTTGAGGTCAGCGGCCCCACCACCACACGAGTACGCGACGTATTTGTGTCAGCAAAGTAAACATTCCCATACATGTCTGCGGTTATGCCGCGCGGCGAATCCACGATCCCATTTACGGTCGCGCAAGGGCCTGCGCCCACCTCCACTGCCTTCACATTGTCGTTGCCAATAACGCTGGTGCTGCCGCCTGTGCCACTTCCGCCAGTAGTGGCCACACATCCTGCCACCAGTTCCATGTAGCCGACCTGCGCTGGGGTGCAAAGCGGAGAGGCCGCACGACAAATGATATGACTCAGATTGTCGCCGTAGCCGGATAGAAGAACATTGCCATAAGGGTCGATGCCAATACCACGCTGCGACTTCGCGACGGTCTGCGTTGCCGCTAGGCAACCGTCGCCCGCGGAATCTACTTTTGTGGAACAGACTGTACCGCCCCCTGCCAACACGCTCATGATTCCGGTGGTGGGATTGATCGCGTGGATGATGGAATTGATGTCATCGGCGACAAACACATTACCGAAGGAGTCCACTTGCACGCCGCCACGAGCAGCGGCGCCAAAGACGCCGTTGACCGCAAGACATCCGTCGCCGAAGGTGTCCGTGGACTTTACGCCCGAGGCCAGATTCGGACACTGCGTAGCAGACGCCGCTGTCATCGGTGAGGTCCCCGCGATGGTCGTCATGGTGTAGGGCAGCGCGATGGGAGCTTGTTGTGCCCTGACAATCAAGAAGGAAAAAACACACAGCAGGAGCAGAAGCGGACGGACGGGAAGAAATCGGAGCAACATGGGGTTCTCCAGAACTCTGTGAGATGGATGGAGCGCGCCGAACCCTTATCTGAGGATTTGATGGCCTAATTGGTCGGACCTTAAAGAGCCGGGCAATTATGCATCTCACGCCTGCATAGGTGTCAAGAAAAAAGTTTGCCCTATGAAGGGTAACCATATGGCTCCCACTCAAATTGGATCCAATCTCATTGAGAAACCAATACTATTTCGCTATAAATTGATCGACAGGATTATCGTTTTCGAAGCAAGATGAAATGACTTTCAGCACGAGATCGGGAACACCCCAAATAGAGAAACCCGATCAGTATTGATTCTCAGGACCCCCCTGTCCCGATGGAAAACAGTAAGATTGGAAGTTGATATTGGACCACCGCTACATTTTTGAGCAATTTTTGGTCAGACCTGACATCGGGGGGGATTTACGTCTCCTCGAAGGAAAAGGCAGATTTCTAAGCCGTTATTTCCCGAGGTGGCAGCCTCTCCACAAGGGTCGAACCCCGGCCACAGGTAAATCCACAACTCTCGACATTGTCGTACAGAGTCGTCCCGGAACTGCTCCGACCATCCAGACTTTTGGGACAAATCAGGCCGCATGATTGACTGTGACAGGAACGTGGTTGTCTGCGAGTCTGTCGTTTCGTGAGTTGAGTCCCGATCGGAGCTTCTTTCCATGCGAAGAAGGCACTTCCTGAAGAACGCATCTGCAGCAAGTCTCCTTACAATACTTTCCCGTTATGAATTCGCAGATGAGAGGCAGCCACGAATCGCCTTCGGCGGCATTGGGATTGAATGCAGCACGTATAGCCGCATCCGGACGCTTATGGAAGACTTCGAAATCCTGAAGGGTGAAGCACTTGCGAATTCGCAGCGATTCGCGTTTTTGAAAAAGTATCCCGCACAATTCATCCCGACTGTGGTGGCGCAGGCTGTGCCCGGAGGACCAGTCGAAAGGGCTACCTATGACGCCATCAAGGCGGACTTTCTGGAGAAACTACAGGAATTGCTTCCGCTCGAAGGTCTGTTTCTTCCCATGCATGGAGCCATGTTCGTAGATGGGATGGAAGACGCCGAGGGCGACTGGATGGAATCCGCACGCAAGGTCGTCGGCCCCGACTGTCTGATGTCCACTTCCTACGATCTGCATGGCAATGTGAGCCAGCGTGTGATCGACAACCTAGATATGTTCTCCGCGTTCCGCACCGCGCCACACATCGACAAAGAGGCGACCATGGAGCGAGCGTGCAGCATGCTTCTACATTGCCTGGATCAACATATTCGTCCCACGCTCGTGTGGGCCCCTATTCCTGTGTTGATGCCGGGTGAACGCAGTAGCACGGAGTGGCAACCAGGTAAACGATTGTGGGCGCGGCTTCCGAAGCTGGATGAAGCACCAGGAGTTCTGGATGTGTCCCTGCTCGTTGGCTATGTTTGGGCCGATGAGCCACGTTCGACAGCATGTGCCGTCGTTACTGGGACGGCTCCAATCACGGAGAAGAAGATTGCCGTCGATTTGGCGCAGCAGTACTGGGATGCGCGTAAGGATTTTCAATTTGGCACCGAGACCGGCAGCATCGACGAGTGTATAGAGAAAGCCATGAAAGCGAGGACACATCCCGTCATCCTCGCCGACTCGGGCGACAATCCAACGGGAGGGGGCACCGGCGATCGCGCCGAAGTTCTTGAAGAGCTACTTCGTTACAAGGTGCGGAACAGTCTCTTTGCCGGGATCACCGACCTTCCCGCTACGGATGCATGCTACAAGGCCGGCGTGGGGGCCACGCTACCTCTCTCCATCGGTGCGACGCTCGATCCGCTGGGAAGCAAGCCTGTCAAAGTGTCAGCGAAGGTGATCTTTCTGATTCCAGCAGCCGTACCTCGCCTGCGTGAAGCTGTTGTCCAGATCGAAGGTGTCACTCTCGTTCTTTCCGCACAGAGGCGCGCCTACCACGACATCGTCGACTTCACGCGGCTGGGCCTCCAGCCATCGTCATACAAGATTATCGTTGTGAAGTCGGGGTATCTCTCTCCAGAGCTCGCACCGCTCGCACATCCCAGTCTGATGGCTCTGTCCGATGGTTCCATTAACCAGGACATCATCCATCTACCGAAAAATAGGCGTCGCGAGCCGACCTATCCTTTCGTTGAGGATCTGACGTACATGCCGCGAGCCATTGTTTCTGCTCGAGCGCCGACCTAGTTTATGCTGCGGTCTGAAGACATGCAGCACGATCGGTGGACACTCACTCACTACACGTTGACGGTCAGGATGGTCGGAGGTTGAGATTGAGTCGCGAGGTTGTATTCGAAGTATGTGCGGAAGGCCTGGAGTCATGTGTGGCTGCTCGAGAAGGAGGAGCACATCGGATTGAATTGTGCTGCGCCCTGATCGAAGGTGGTCTGACACCTAGCCATGCCCTGATAAGTGCGGCCGTCACGCAGAGTGGCCTACCCATATTTACAATGTTGCGCCCACGTGGAGGAGATTTCGTCTATTCAGACGCTGAGTTCGCGCTCTTGCAGGAGGATCTCGAACATGCCCGATCGCTTGGTGTGAGCGGATTTGTCGCCGGGATTCTTCGGCCTGATGGAACCGTGGACGGAAATCGTATGAGTCGTTTGGTCGAGAAGGCGGCGCCTCTCGAAATGACCTTTCATCGAGCGTTCGATGCGGCAACAAATCTGGAGCATGCACTCGAAGATGTGATCGCAACGGGCTGTCGGCGGTTGCTTACCTCAGGCGGAGCAGAAAACGTCATTGCTGGTGCGGGAAGGCTTCGACGTCTGGTGATACAAGCCGCTGAACGAATTGAGATCGCTGTAGGCGGTGGTCTGCGACTGGAGAATGCGGCTGAGGTTGCGCGAATTACCGGGGCATCGCAGTTTCATGGCTCCGTGCGGCAATTGGGGTCTCGTTCAGAGATGGCCTCAAAAGATCTTGTGACGGGGCGTATGGTTACAAAGCCAGAGAACGTTCGCTTAATGATAGCGGCCTTAGAGATTGGCCACGCTGAATGGGAGAGCGAGTCAGATGCGCATAGCACGTCCTGACTCTTCTGACAGGGGAGGGTGGGCATGAGTTTTTTTCTGGCACTCGACGCTGGCGGGACCAAGACAGACTATGTTCTTGCCGATGAGACACGCGAACTGGCACGGGTGCGCACTGGGACGATCAAGAGAATGCGTACGGACGCAGAGACTGCCACGAAGAATCTCGATTCGGCTCTCCGTCAGCTCACGACGCTCGGCGGCGTATCTATGCACTCAATCACGCGAACCTGCGTCGGGACCGCCGGAGAGAATGTTCCGCTGGTTGCGGACTGGTTGCGCGGTGCAATTACGTCCAGGGTTAGCGGCGAACTTCTGCTACTTGGCGACGTGGAGATCGCCCTCGATGCGGCGTTTCCCGGAGAGGCTGGCGTAATAGTGCTGGCAGGCACCGGATCGAACGTTGCAGGCCGCTGGAGTAAAGGAGCGCTGATCACAGCTGGGGGATGGGGCCCGGCACTCGCGGATCAGGGGTCCGGACACAAGATCGGCCTCGAGGGCCTCCGAAGTGCCTTTCTTGCCAAGGACGAAGGACGATTCACGCGCTTGCTGAAGGACGTGATGGATTTTTGGCGACTAAGCACCCTGGATCTCCTTGTTGAACATGCAAACAGTATCCCGCCACCCGACTACTCCGAGTTGACGGAAGTCGTACTGCGGGCGGCGGAGTTGGGCGACGAGGTTGCCGCTGAGGTATTGCATAAGGAGGGGAAGGAATTGGCACATCTCGTACAACTCGTTATGCGACGACTCCACAGCATGGCTGGTAATCATGAATGGGTACCTCCAATCGCGTTCGCGGGTAGCATTATGGAGAAAGTTTCACCGGTCCGGGAGACTGTGATCGCCGCGGTACAGCGAGAATTTCGACATGTTCGTACCCTCGCGGGAGTGGTCGACCCCATCGCTGGTGCTGTATGGCGTGTGCGAAATCAATAATGCACTAGCCAATAGACCCTTTGTGGTTTTGGCAAGGTAAACTCGGCTGCGGTGAGGTTCCCGCTACTGTGGACGTAGATTTTCGAGACCGACCTGATTCACCACAGCGGATATTTAGGTAACCGCCAATGCTGAAACCGTTAGATGCCTGTGCCCGACAACAAAATGATCTGTGGGTTGATCAAAGCATTGTCTTTGATTGTCACGCTCCCTAATTTTGTTCCTTTCGTCGAAGGGGTGAAGGTTACGCTGATCTTGCAACTTGCGGCCGGCGCCAGAGTTTCCCCATTTGCACACGTGGTTCCAGACGTGAACGCGAAGTCCTCGCTAATGATCACTGAGGAGACAGTCAGCGCCGTCGTGCCTGTATTGGTCACTGTCACGGTCTGGGCTGTGCTCGAAGCTCCGGTTTTTTGTTTCCCGAAAGTGACAAGGTAACTGCTAAGACTGGGTTTGGGATTAATTACTGTTGCGCTGAGCGGCACCGACTGAGGACTACCCTGTGCGTTGTCGTTGATTCTGAGGAAGGCGGTTGGGTTGTAGTTCTTGGACAGGGCGAGATAGCCGATCGTGATCTTGCAACTCTTGCCCGCAGCAAGTGTCGCGGGGCAAAGACTCAGTGCCGCGAAATCGTCACTTTCGTTGCCACCGGATACCTGTACCTTCCCAATCGACATAGCAGCGTTGCCAGTGTTGGTTAGAGTAACGGTCTGCACGGCAGGCAACCCGAGATAGACGTTGCCAAAGTTCACGCTGGCCGGCGACAAACTGGCTACTGGCCCGTTCGACGACTGATTCACCGACTGGTTGACGGCCGCAGAGGTGCTGCGATTGAAGTTGTTATCTCCGGCGTAGTTCGCAGTGAGCGTTCTCGCACCGGCGCTGGGGAAGGGGAGGGAACAACTTCCGGAGCCTCCGGTAAGCGTACCTGTGCAGGTCTCGCCAGTACTTGCGATTACTGAGACAGCACCTGAGGGCGAACCACTTCCTATTACGTGGAAGTTGATCACGACAGCCTGATTGGGTATAGACGGGTTGGGGGTATTAGACGTGATCGTTACCGCGCTAGCGGCCTTCATTGCTGCCGCTGATTGGGTGGCAGTAGCAGCAAGGTAATGGCTGTCTGCCGGCCAACTCGCCGTTAGACTGCAAGTTCCTGTACCACTGACCATGGTGACCAGATTGCCAGCAATGGAGCAGGAGCCCGTGGCCACAATCGTTGCTGTGGTGCTAGCGTTCGTTGTTGCACTGACTATAAAAGTGGATTGATAAACTGCGGTCGTGGGGGCACCTGTGAAGGTCACCGTCGGCGATACTGCCATTGGCACCGGCTGAATCGGACCGTTGCCAATCGTAAGGGCAAAGCGCTGGTCGAGGCCTGCCGTTGCCATACCAGTGAAATCAGACTGATCGAGAACATCGCCGCTGGCATCGATTTCGGCAAACGTGAGGGTGTAAGGCTGGGGCGACGTAAGCGAGGGCAGGCCGAAGGCGTCAAGCAAGTAGGTGCCTGCTCGGAAGGGAATTGCTACTGTCTGGGGCTCAGTTTGAACACCAGTGTAGGTTCCGCCGGGAATCTGGTTCACGACTCCGCCGGTATTGACGTCAAATCCGGTGCGACGGCCGGTCGCGTCGGTGAGCGTGATGTTGACCGGCGAATGAGCCGTAACGGACATGAAGCATTGCGGACTCGCCAGGCTTGCGAGACTCATCCCCTTCAGTTGAACTACTCGGCTGCCGTCTGGATTGGATATGACACTCGCGGAAGGAGCTCCCTGTGATGGAGCAAGATTGAGCTCCTGATACGGGCGCCCATTAGAGGTGAAGAGGAAGTCGACGTTGTCGCTGGTGGCAGGGTTCGCTCCTGCCTGGTGAACCCACATGAATAGGTCGCCGCAAGGACTGAATTGCCGGAACGAGGCCACGTCGTGAAGGGTCTCGCTAAAGAGCGGTGCGATGGTGCTGTGACTAAGACTCCACATGCTGAGCGAATCGGTGGTGGCGTTGATTTTGTACGAAACGACGAAAGTGTTGCCATCGGGGCTAAATCCCCAGCCGCCGACCTGGTTGTTGTCATTGCTTGCACTGTCATCGCTATCGTTATCCTCCACGTCTTCCTCATTGCTCCATGGCGGTGGACCGAATGAGGAGTAGCCGGTGACAGTGTAGGACATGGCCGCGGCGCCGGTTTGCGTGTCATAGATGTTGATATCGATGTGCGTCAGCAGGCTGGTCGAACTCGTTACCAGGAAATATCTGTTGTCATCATCAGGGCTAAATCCCCACGAGAGAGGATTGATCGTCAGGGGACTGGTCCTGTTCACGCGGCCTCCGCCTGGGACAGAGTAAAGGTCCAGAGCAAAATTTCCAGGGGAGGGTTGTGTTATCAGGACGAACAGTTTTCCATTGGGGCTGAATCCGAACGCAGAGATGTTCGTTGCACTGCTGAAGATTGTTTTCTGATCCGAGTTCCTCGTTAGTGTCAGCTGATTCGAACTTGCGGTCACGGTCGCCAGACCACCAGGCCCGATCCCCGAAGAAGATGGAGCCACGAGTCCTCTCACGCGGGGATCCAGGAAAGCTCCTGTCTTGGTGCATCCACAGGTTGTCGCAGGCAGAGAGGCGGAGACGACGATCGAGAGGTCGACAAAATTTGTTACTCCACTCGCGCTCGTGGTGATCACTCTCAACGTGAATGTTCCAGTTGAAGGAGAGGCAGAGGTTGTGACGGTCAGGCTTGCCGACGCTGAGCTGGTAGAGGCCGACGGTATGGTCACACTCGAAGGCGACAAAGTGAAAGTCACGCCGGTGGGTGCAGTTCCATTCCAGGCAGCACTCAGCTGTGCGGTCTCGCTGATGCCATTCTCAGAATGCAGTGTGATATCCGATGACTTGATTGAGGAAGCAATGAGTGCGAGCGACTGCGGGGAAGCGGATAGAGTGTACGCGATCTGTATCGGACGTGCGGGGACGAGGATGGTGCCAACTCCAATTGCGAGAGTACTGCCACTCGTAGAACTGGTGAGCTTGAGAGAGAAGGACAGGTTCGACGAATTGGGAGCTCCTCCAACAATCGGCACTATGAGCTGCTGAGTGGTTATGCCAGGTGCAAACGTCAGCGTACCTGAAGTGGCCACATAATCGGCCGCGGCATGGGCTGTGCCGTCCGCAGTGCCAAAGTTCACAGCAGCTGGCTGATTGCCTGAGTTATTGAAAGTGACTGTGAAGACCGCGTTCGCAGTGCCCGACGCCGGTTTGGCCACCGCAGTGCCGGTGATAATGGCCCCTAATGGCGGCGGCGGCGGCGTGAGTACAAAAGCATGATTTACGATGACACAGGTGTTGCTACAGGTGGTCTTGGAGCCGTAGCCAGTGATTTGTCCGGCATCGTTGATTGCATTCGCGCTTTGAAGTCCCCATCCGGAGCCGACGGGGAGAAGTGTGTTCAGATCCACCATGCCATCGACCGAGGTGTACAAGAAGGCTCGCAGATCGCCCAGGCTCTTCTGGGAAGTACCGACGATTTGGCCAGAGGCATTAATGCCGTAGCCGACACTGTAGCCGCCGAGAGTGCCGAGGTCGTGCATCGAACCGTCCCACAAAAAAGCATGCTCGGTACCGCCGGCGGTGTCGGAAGTTCCGGTGACTTGGCCTGAGGCATTAATGCCGTTACCCTGACTTTGAGCCCCGCCGAGTGTGCCAAGGTCCTGCATGGTGCCGTTCCAAAAAAAAGCATGCCCTTCGGCGTCAGGGTTCCAGGACGATCCGACGATCTGGCCGGAGGCATTGATGCCATTGCCGGTACTATGGGTTCCGCCAAGGTCGTGCATCGTGCCGTCCCATAAGAAGGCATGATTATCGTCGTTGGCCGTCTCGCCACTCCCGGTGATTTGGCCAGAGTCGTTGATACCGAGACCAGAACTGGCGTTGCCGCCGAGGGTTCCGAGGAAGTTCATGGTGGTGTAGGGAGGGGATATCAAGAAGGCTTTGACGCCGTTACCTTCAACTACGCTCGAATAGCCAGTGATCTGGCCAATATTATTAATGCCTGACCCGAAGCTGGCTGAGTCGCCGCCCAGGGCGCCAAGGTCAATCATGTTGTTATAGGGAGGAGATATCAGGAAGGCGTGGAAGTTGGTGGAACCAGGGGTAGGCGAGGATTCTCCCGTGACCTGACCGTTGTTGTTGATGCCGAAACCTGCACTGTCACCGCCGAGAGTGCCAAGATCAGTAATGATGTAGGGCTGGGCGGCGTGAGGAAGGACGACCGACAGTGCCAACGATGTTGCGGGAAGATTATTGGCGTCACCCGAATAAGTTGCGGTGATCGAGTGCGGACCGGCGCTAAGTGGACTGACCTGCAACGTGGATGTCACGTTGCCAGCGTTGTTCACAAGATTGGAGTTCCCTAGTACTGTTGCGCCGTCCACAAAGGTCACGGAGCCGGTGGGCGCGGACCCGATAACAAGTGCAGTCAAGGTAACGGGCTGTGCCACAGCCGGCGGGTTTGGCGAGGACGTCAGCACGACGCCGCTGGCCGCGGGGTTGACCATCTGCGTCAGTGGCGATGAGACACTGCTTTGATTGTTGGTGTCGCCGCTATAGCTGGCGACGATCGCATGGCTTCCTCCAATCAGCGCAGTAGTGGTGACGCTGGCGCTACCGCTGGACAATCCAATGGAACTGCCAATCGAATTTCCTCCATCCGTGAACGTCACCGTGCCGATGGGTGACTGCCCGGAGACAGTGGCAGTGAAAGTCACTGCTTGCCCAACGGTGGACGGATTGAGCGATGATGTTAAAACGGTGTTGCTAACTGAGTGTTCTTTAATCGTGAGCGTGAAGGCTTGTACCGCGTCCGGGCTCACTCCATTCGTTGCGGTGACCATCAAGGTATAGGTACCTCCGGTGCCCGCGACAGGTGTCCCGGTCAACACACCAGTCACGGAGTTGAGCATCAACCCACCCGGCGGAGGCGGCGCAACGCTGAATGTCGGAGCCGGCACTCCCGTCGCCGCGAAGATAAACGTACTGAGCGACCCTGCAACAAATGTTGTGCTGGTTCCGCTCGTGAATGCCGGCGGCTGCTGGATCCTGACAGAACCGCTCTGAACCGGGTTGCCTGGATTCGAGCCGGAGGCGGCAACAGGCATCACTTGGAAGGTAATCAAATGGCCAGCATCCCCGGACGCTACTGTGTAAATGATCGAGTTGGCCGACGCGATTGGTGTGCCGTCCTGGAGCCACTGGAACACGGATATTCCTTCTGCGTCGCCCTCCAGGTCGCTGTACGAGTAACTACCAGTCAGCACACTGCCTACTTTCGGCGTACCGGAGATCTGCACATTGGAGGCGACTGGCGGGGCGTTCACTATCGTGATGATGCCGCTTTGCACCGCGATCCCAGGCGAGACACCAGTTGCAGCGACCGGCGTCACCTCGAAGACAAGGCTGTGGCCGGAATCAGCGACAACAATTGTGTAGGTCTTTGCCGTCGCGCCTGCAATCGCCACACCATCACGGAGCCAACGGAACGTCGACGCTCCCTCGGGATCGTTGTCGGCGTCGGAGTAGATATATTGCCCAGTCAGTTGTTGGCCTGGGTGAGGACTGCCCGCGATGGTGACAGCGGACACCTGAGGGGCCGTGTTTGGGACGTTGCTGGGGGGAAGGCCAATCGAGAAGACCTGATTGCCGGTGTAACCCGCGGCATAGATGTTGTTATTGAGCGGATCCTGCACGAGGCCGCGGAAGTCGCCGTAAAAGGAGGTGGCGAAAGTTGAGGGCGTAGGCTGAGTGAAACTGTAGTAGCTGGCGATGGTCTGGACGATGTCGTCGGAATCTCCGTTGACGATTCCGTCCGATCCAGAAGCGATTCGGCGAACGCGATGGGTGGCGCCGTCAGCAAAGATGATGGAGCCGTCGGGCGCTACAAACATTACATAGGTGATGAAGAGGGCAGCCTGCTTCGATGGCAGCCCATCGCCGCCGAAGGGCTGTGCGTAACCGGAGAAGTTGATACCCGGAACGCCGCCGATCATTGTGACAGTACTGGAACTCGAACCGTCGACGGTACCGTCCTGTCCGGGAGTTACCCGCACGAGTATCTGGCCTCCGACCAGCAGATTGCTCTGATTATCGAAGGCAAGCGCCTGCGGAAGATCAGCGAAGGGTGTCACCGGAACTCCCGAGTTTGAGTTTGGGTTTTCCCTCAGAACCAGATTCCATGTTCCGTCACTGCTATTCACTCGATAGACGTCGGGTGAACCATCACGAGTCAGAAATACATTCCCGGCGAAATCCACGAGCAGAGAGTTCACTCCTGTAAGGAAGCTCGAAGTTGCGGGCTGGCCAGAAACCGGTTCGGGACCGCCGCAGCAAGGAACTCCTCCCGCGATCACCATGGTCACGTTGTTGAAGAGGTTCAATTGGACGATCTGCTCAGCGGCAGCTCCGTTTGTTGGCGCTCCGGGCGAGTCAACGGGGGCGACGTAGTAGAGGTAAGCGTTCGAAGGGTCGAGCGCGATTGGCGCAGAAGCGACTGCTTGCCCGTTCGGCACGATCAGCGAGATCAGATTGGTGTTGAGATCGATTTGCCGGATCGCCCCTGTCGAACCGGATTCGGATACGAACAGTTGTCGCGCAAAAGAGTTCAACGCCATCGAGGTCGGACGGCTGAGCGCCGACTGCAAGGCCGGAACGCCGTTCGGCGCATCGTCTCGCGGATCACCACCGGGACCATCGAGGGATCCTTCGGCAAATCCTGTTCCCGCAATGGCCCTGATTGCAGTTGCAGTTACTTGTGGATAGAAAAATGCGATAGTCGTACTGCGGTAGCCGCCAGTGGTGTCGGGCAGATTGGTGTTGGCACACAAACTGTTTCCCTGCACAGTGGCGGAAAGTGGCGTCCACACTCCGGCTTGCAGTTCATAGAGCTGAACTTTGGCAGGATCGGCGAAGCTCATTCCGGTGCGGTCGAGGCAGAGCGTCGCTGGCTCACTGAAGAGAGCCGTGGTATGGACATCGTAGTAATACGGCGGCGAGCCTGCCTGCATTCCCACCGGAGGGGCTGGATTCAGATCGGATCGCGACTGGAGCCATGTGAGGCCGTTGGCAAGCACTGACTGGAATGTGATCGTCGCCGGATTGACATTACCTTTGTAGATATAGTCCGGCGCAGTAAACAACACATCCGTAAGCTGGATTGTCGCCGGATTGTTCGTCTGGAACGTGTTTTGCACGAGCACGTTCACGGTCAATGTCGCGCTGCCAATTGCTCCGCCGCTGTCCCTTACCTTTAACGTAAAAGTGTATGTCCCAGCTGCAAGGGAAAGGTTGGCGGAGGGCGGCACCCCGGTCAAGCTGTTGTTCTGTTCGAGGTGGAATCCGTTCGAGCCATACCAGGCGAAGTCGGTGAGAGCAGCCCCGTCGGGATCCCGAATATCGCACTGGAACAGATGACCACAGGCAAGAGGAAACACGAACGGCTGGTTTGGAGCCGTGATGGAAACCGACAGATTCGACGGAGTAAACGAGATCGTAGGAGGTTGGTTTCCTGCAACAATATCGGTAACATCGAGCGCGCGCAGAAGTACGTCATAATTGCCCAGGCCGGTCGAGTGAAATGCACCTGGCGTACCAAGGCTTCCGTCGTTCGTGTCCACCGCAAGGTAAAGAGACTGCGTACCGTTCGTGGCGATCGCAGAGGGGAAGGTGTTTCCGGGAATCTTGTCGAGGAACGTGGAGAAGGTCGCTTGTGAGAGGTCGGGTGTGTATGTTCTCAGGAACGGCCGGTTCTGTGAACCGAATTGTGCTGGGTAGATGGGATTGACCAGGATAAAGCCAGACCCAATTCCCGCGGCATCGACAGCTGTGCCAGTAACAACCGGGATGCCGCCTGGCAGAACCGCGAGCAGATTTGTCGTCGATCTTCCGGTACTCATCAAAACGCTGCTGATCAACTGACTTGAAGCTGGTTGGCTCAAATCGAGCTTGGTGAGAAATCCAGACGGATTGCTGTAACTTGGGGAACCGGTTGTAGTGGGGAAGTTGGTGGACGCGGTGTCGCCCACAATCAACACCGTGTTGCTTGAGGGATCGAATGCCACCTGTCTGGCTTCGTCGTCCGACAATCCGCCGAGGAATGTGGCGTAGCTGATCTGAAACGTGCTCGGATTGGTGTCGACGCGAAGCAGGAATCCGTCGTCAGCGGCGGCACCAGAAGGTTTGACTGACTGAAAGGCATCTGAGGTAGGCGTGATGACGCCATTCAATCGATCGATACCGACAACATAGGCGTTGCCGGAGTCGTCGACGTCGAGCCCGGTGACCTGTTCGTAGATGAAATTCCCCGGCTGGGTGATAGCGGCATTTATGAGCGGAATCGTTCCGACGAGCTGACCGTTAGCATCAACTTTTTGCAGCTCATAGATTGGATTAGTACCCGGCTGGTAGAAAACAACCAGATAGATGTTGCCGAAACTATCGGCACGAAGCTCCTCGACCGGACCGAGATTGAAATCGTAGGCACCCTGCAGCAGGTCAAGCGACGACGGTTGACCTGCTGCATCTTCACGGAGAGTACGGAGGTAGTTGCCGCTCTTGCCCATCGAAAGATGAACAAGGCCGGCTTGAATATCCATTGCTTCGCAGCGCACTCCGTTGAAAATAACGGTATAAATTTCCTGGCTGCCATCTGCGGAGAGCTTCGTGAGGAAACACTCTGCAAAGCCCGATTGCGGCGTTTCGATTGGAAATTGCCGCGTGGCGGGGATGGTGGATACAGTGTCACTGCTAGCCGCCAGATAGACTTCTCCGAATCTTGTGATTTTGAGTGCCTCGGTCGACTCGTTGCCGGAGCCGCCCAGATAAGTCGCGAACACGATTGAAGGGTCAATGGTCAACGGAAGATTTGAGTCGAAAGCCGCAAGATCGAATCCGAGTTCACCCTTTTCGCGCCATGCGTACTTGCCAGCGATCTTGGTTCTAACGCCGTCATGCTCCTGGTAGATCGAAGGTTTGCGAAGGAGAACTTCCTCGGCGCCGAGCTGCAACGCCAGATCGCCCGTCTCGGTAAGGTGTACCTTGTCCGCGCCGCGGAGAGCGAGACGAATCAGATTCGAGTCCGCGTGAGGAGCCAAAACCAAATCGAATTCCACCTGCTGGTCATTTCCGTAGTAAACGGCGTCGATTCCCGGATAAATGCCGGAGTACCTGACTCGGCTGAAGGTTGGGTTTCCGTGGAGAGGACCGATGCTCGCGCCGTTATGGTGATAAACCTTGCCCGGCAGCTCCCTTTCGCCGCTGATCGAGGTTACTGGATCGACTCCAGAGAAACTTATCCGGAGTTCGGCTCCTTTCGAATCATTTGGCGACAACACTGCCCCATCCTTCGTCAGGATGAGATTGTGTCCCTGGCCGCGCGCGAGAAACTTCTGGTCAGCTTCGCTCGACTGTTCAAACGACATCGGTCGGCCAAGAGTCTGGATCTTCTGGGAGGAAGAAGATGGAGCCTCGGGCTCCCGACCCGAAGCTCCAAACGCCGATGGTCCGGCGAGCAGAAGTAGAAGTGCACATACGCCGCCCGATGTTGACAACACGCTGGATGTCTTCAGATGTTTCCTGAAATTTAAGATCGCTTCTTTGCGCACGGCATCTCCTCGCGAAACTTAGTTCGGCCTTGAGAGACACACAGGCACCGAAGAATTTCAGGGGAGTTCGGCGCTCAGTCCCGTAGTTTGCCTTGATACTTCCTAAAACGAAAAATCAGGACAAACTGGCTCATCGCAATTTGGAAAATTTTCATTGGGGGGGACTAAGGGCAACCCTTACGTGACCGTAAGCTGTTCGAATCAGATAACTTTAGCGCCTTTAGGAATTAGGGCTTCGTCAACGCCGATTCGCAAAGAGCAAGTTCCTTCTGAACGCGATTCCCTTCCTGAGCGGCCACCGGGTCGGAAGATCCGTGATTTGAATCCTGCCCCCAGGCACTCAAGCTTTTCTGCAGCCAAGTCCGTTCCTCACGCAGGTCCTGGATCTTTTTTGATGATGTAGGTTCATTATCGGCAAGCGCCTGATAGGCCATTGCCAGGGCCTCATATGACTGAGCCTGACCTTCCATGTCATACCGGTTCTTATGTTCGATACCTTCAAACGTCTTGATTGCTTCATGGATGGGCGAAAGAGCCGGCAGAACGTCATGTTTGAGTTGCAGTTCATGCGCGATGCCTAGATCGCTGAAGCCAACGTTATCTCTCGCCAAAGAGTTGGCCGGATCCGCGGCCCAGAGGCTGGCAAAAATCTGATTAGCATCGCGGAAATACTCCAACGCCAGATTGACGTTCGCCGTCTTCTCTAACAACGGTGCCGAAAGACTGTAGGCCTCGCCGACGTATTCGCGAAGGGTTGCATTGTTCGGATTGGAGCGTGACAGTTCCTCAATCAGGTGTAATCCCTTCGTCGAAGCGTCCAGGGCGGGGTTGAAATCACCAGCGTCCCGCAATGCCGTCGCCAACCCAATGTAATCTCCAACGAGATGGGTGCGGATCTGGAGACTTGCATTCGGAGCGTTCGCGACTGGCTCACGAATGGCAGCCGATTGACGGAAGCTTTCGGCGGCACGGATGTAGTTTCCGGATTGAATCAAAACACCGCCCGTCTTCCAGTAGAAGCCTGCAAGAAGGTCTTTGTGAATCGGATCGGGCCGCGCTGCCGCAAGCTTTTGCGCGATGGGGAACCCTTTTCCCAGAATATCCAAAGCTCCCGAATAATTCCCCGCATCCTGCAGCACAAAGCTCAAGTGAAAATAATTGTTCAACAGATCGGACTGGATCGAAGGATCATCGGGACTTGCTGCAGCGAGTGACTCGCGAATTGCCAGCGCCTTCTTGTAACTCTGCAATGCCCCTGGAACGTCACCCAGGTTGGCCGCGCCGCTGTATCCCAGCAGATCACCGACACGATCGTATGCAGCAGCAAGCTCTCGCTGCAGCGAGGCATCTCCAGACGCCTCCTTCGACAGGCTATCCAGATATTCCTGTGCGCGAGCAACCAGCAGCTTTCTAGCAGGCGTAGCGCCCGACAAATCTCGCATAGAGTCATGGATTTCGAATATAAGAGAGTTCGCCAGCTTGCGCACGTCATTGAACCGCGTCTCTGCTCGTGCACGTTCACGGCGGGCGACCTCCTCTTCGTGGAGCGTGATCGCCATACCGCCCACAAGCGCGAGTACGAATGCTGCAAACAAGATCACACCGGCCTTGTGACGATTGATGAACTTCGAAGTGTGGTACCAGAGGGTGTCGTTGCGGGCAAGAACGGGCAGATTGTCCAAGTGTCGCTTTAGGTCTTCCTGAAGCTGTTCCACTGAACGATACCGCCGTGCGGGGTCCTTTCTAAGTGCCATCAGAAGGATGTTGTCGATATCGCCATTCAATCGTTTTCGGAGTTTCTCCGGCGAACTGTTTCTCGCCGCGCTCAATTGGTCCGGCGCGAGTGGTTGAGACGCAGGACTTTTCGCAGACTCGACCCTGGTAACTGCCAGGCTTGGTTTTTGCGGTTCAACAGCACAAACGGCCCGAGTCATCTCTTGGGCGGAGCCACTTGCTAACTTGTAGGGACTGTGCCCTGTCAAAAGCTCGTAGAGGACCACACCCAACGAATACACATCACTGGCAGTGGTCATCGGCTCGCCGCGGATTTGTTCTGGACTGCTGTAGCGCGGAGTCAGGACGCGGAATGCTGTCTGGGTCGTGTCGGTCAAGCTCCCTACGGGATCCGACTCAAGTATTTTCGCAATACCGAAGTCCAGCAGTTTCGGCGTTCCCTCGGCCGTAACCAGAATATTTCCTGGCTTGATGTCGCGATGGATGATCAGATGCTCGTGGGCAAATTGGACCGCCGCGCAAACTTGCAAGAAGATCCGTAGCCGCTCTGGGATCGAGAGTTTGCGACCGTCACAGTACTCAGTGATCGGCTGCCCATCAATCAACTCCATCGCAATGTAAGGGACACCATCCTCTGTCGTTCCGCCATCGAGCAATCGCGCGATATTCGGATGTTCGAGACTAGCCAGTATTTGCCGCTCGTTCCTGAATCGAGTGATGACGAAGTTTGAGTCCTGTCCGGCGCGGATGACCTTGAGCGCCACTTCCTTTTGAAACTGATCATCGGCGCGGAAGGCGTGATAGACCTCACCCATGCCCCCCTCTCCAATCAGTTCTATGATCCGGTAAGCGCCGACACGGCGGCCGATCCATGAGTTGTCTTCGATCGGAATCAGAGCCGCTGTAACTTCTGCAAAAGAGGATTCCTCCAGGAATTCGGGACCGACATTCTCTTCGGTCCGAAGCAAACGTTCAACCTCATCACGAAGCGGATCGTCACCGTTGCACTGTTCATTCAAAAAGGAAGCGCGATCACCAGAAGGCAGATCCAATGTCGCGGCCAGAACGTCCTTAATCCTTCCCCAACGTTCCGGAGTCATAACTAGTCGCCATTGTTCATCGCATTGTAGAGCCAGAGGCGCGCCGTTGCCCATTCCCGCTTCGTCGTTGCAGTAGAAATGTTCACAGCTTGCGCAGTCTCCTCAATCGAAAGACCGCCAAAAAATCGCAGCTCCACTATTTGGCACTGACGTGGATCGAGCGAGGAGAGGCGTTTCATGGCATCGTCAAGCGCAATCACGTCAAGGCTTGGCGCCTTGGCAACGTCTGACACCTCATCCACAACCAGAGTGACCGCTTTACCTCCTCGCTTGGAAGCAGCCTGTTTTCGTGCGTGGTCTACCAGAATTTGTCGCATCATCTGGGCTGCCAGAGCAAAAAAATGAGCGCGATCCTGCCAGTCCATCGAATCTCGACGGGCGAGGCGCAGGTAAGCTTCGTGGACGAGAGCTGTCGGTTGCAGCGTATGACTGCGGGATTGATTAGACAGACAGCTGCGTGCAATTCGCCGCAACTCGTCATACACCTGGGGAACTAAAGCATCCCGCGCCGAGACGTCCCCGCTTTTCCACCGTGCGAGCAATTCTGTGACAGATTGGGACGAACCTGACGCCACGCTCTCCCCTGAATGTCTCGAAGATGAGGAATGGTATCGTCCCGAAAATTGGAAGTCAACGAATTGTTGATAGATGACCAACGAACGAGAATAAAACGGAGCGGATACGCTCTTGTACGCACCCACCTGCTGCGAAGGAGAGCCTCTGCGATCCGGAGACGCCTTTCGAGAAGAATGCATTTACTTGTTAACCGGGATTCCGACCGGCGCTGGTGCGTCTGTCGTTCCGTGAAAATCACGCCGCAGCAATAAGCTGATCAAAGCCGCAGCCATAGCCGTGCACGCCAACCCTACGATGATCCGCGGCTGATACGAGCCTGCTCGGTCATAGAGGCGTCCTACAACCATCGGCCCGGTTGCACCTCCGATGGCATAAGCCGTCCAAGTAAGTCCATAGAGCACTGAGAAATGTTTGCGCCCAAAGTAACGGGCGAGGAGATAGGGTGCGACATCTGCTTCACTTCCGAGCCCTATCCCAAGCAACGTGGCGCCGACAAGAGCTACTGGAGACGTGCCTGCGAACGCAAGGATGAGGGTACCTCCTGCCGAAAGCAGAAGAATCAATGTTTGAATACGTTGCGCGGAGATGCGGTCGATCAGAAAACCTGTACACAACCGTCCAACAATCCCGGCACCGCCCCTGACCGACAATGCTATTGCCGCCGCTTGCGCGGTGATGCCATGTTCTGTCAGGATCGCCGCCAGGTTCGTGACTAACCCGTTTTCACTGAAGGCGGAAAGCATGATGATGAATGCAAGTATCCAGAACGGAGCGGTGCGCAGTGCCCCGCCGACAGTCACGCCGGATAACAACATGCTTTCGTCCTTGCGTTCAACAGCGGCCGGTTGATTTCGCACAATGAGAGCTGTCAACGGAAAGCCCAGGAGTGCGATGCCGCCAAGTGAAAGGTATGCTGCGCGCCATCCATGGTGATCGATAACCCATTGCGTTATTGGAGGAATGAGAATGGAACCCACTCCACTGCCCGTCAGGATCAATGCGAGAGCAAAGCCACGGCGCTTTTGGAACCAGGTAAGGATGGTCCGCGTGTAGGCGAATTGCGCTGTTCCGTTCGCGACCAGTCCCAGAATGAAGTAAGTCAGATAGAACCGCTTGATATTGGGACCAAGCGTACTCAGTGAAGCCAAGGCGAGCGCAAATACAAGGATCGATGGCAGGATCACCCGGCGGGGTGCGAATCGATCCAGCAAAACTCCTATTCCGGGAGAAACGAGGGCAACGGTGATTGCGGCGAGGGCAAATGTGCCGGCGATCGCTTCACGCTGCCAACCGAATGCTCCGTGCAGCGGGTTCAGAAACAGGCTGAAAGTGTAAGGCACGATTGGAGCGAAGCTCACCATTACGCCGATGAAAGCAGCCGCTGCCACGCTCCAGCCCTGGTAATGAATCGAACCTTCATTGTCTTGCAGCTTCTGAATCTGATCGCTCAATCGCTGCCCCCGTGACGCTTATCTTTCGGCTGCTCGGACGGTACTTGATCTTCCCGGGCGGGAGGGTCATTTGCATAAACGGAAAGCAAATCCTGAGAAGGCAGCCCAAACGCATTCACAATTCGATTGAAACATGCGAAGAGCGCAGTGACATGAATGGCTTCCGCGATCTGCAGATCAGTCCAACCAGACATGTGCAGTAGTTCGATTTCGGCGCGAGTAACACCTTGCGCATCGTCTGTGATCTTTTGCACGAAGCGAAGAAGAGCGGCTTGCTGGGAAGTTAGCGCCTTGGAATCGAGTTCACATGCCATTACTGCTGTGAGCAGTTCCGGCGAGCCCCCATTTGCGCGGAGAGAGAACCCGTGACTGTCAGCGCAGTAAGCACAGCTATTTCGAGAGGAGACAAATGTCGCGATCATCTCTTTATGCTGCCGGTCGAGTGCCCCATCGATGAAGAGCATGTCTTTTGCAAGCCCCATCATGTGCTCTAGTAGAGGCGGGTGCGTTGCAAAGCACTGGAGGATACCCGGTATGTATGGCCTGCCGAAATCGGCGCGGAATTTCGTGTAGAGACGTCCGACCTCGGGTGTGGCGTGATCCTCACTCACGATCGGCAGGTTTGTCGATTGGGTAAGGGGCAGCTTCCCCGAAGCTTGACCTTGATATTGCCGCATAATCATGAAATTAAAACGCCAATCTGGCCGCAAGCTGAAACGCTCTGGGGCCGCCAGAACCAAAGAATCCACCTGCCGTTGAGACGGCGGAGTAGAAGTTTGTTTGCACTGTCTGTGCGGGTTGACCGTTTTGAGCTGGCTGAAAGGGTCCAATGGAGAGGCTGCGGCCCGCATAGTTGTTGTTGCTGGTTCCGCGAATGTTCGTCTCGTTGAAGATATTGAACGCTTCTCCGATAAGAGAAAGAGCTATCCCTTCCTTGAATTTGAACTGCTTCTGCAACCGAAAGTCGAGAGAGCTGAATGGACTGGAGAAGTTGATATTGGACGGGACATGCTGAAGGATTCCACCTGCGAGGCAAGGAAACGCAGCCGGGCAAGCGGGAAGAGCGTTCCATTTGTCGATCATTGCGTTCAGTTGATTGCTGTTTTTGATCTCGCGACCGAGTGAGTTACGCGAGATGAGGGGAAGACGGGATCCGCTGGCTCCGTTGACGGCGGTGCCAGGCAGGAAGGTGTCCGCAGGCACGCCCGATCCGAAGGTGTAGATCGGCGCGAAGGAGATCTGCCAGGGAAACTGTACTTCTCCATATAACGTGATTCGATTCAGCTCATCAGTGACAGCGTATCCCTTCTCAAGTCGAGGCTGGTTGATTCCTTCCACCAGATTGACCTGTTCGTTGGCGTTGCTGTTGGTAAGTTGGTCGTCGTCGGAGTAGTCGAGCGTCTTGGAAAGGGCGTAGCTGATGTTGTATTGATAGGCGACGTGTCCCAGCTTTGACTGCCGATGCTGCAGACTGAAGATCAGGCCGTCGTACCAGGATTTCGCTTTGGACTCGATGAGGGTGATGTTGTCGGAGATTCCGCTGGTTGGGTCGGTTAGACTGCAGGGTACGTTGTTGCCTGGGCAGGTGACGTATGGAGAAGTCGAGTTGGTGCTGCGAAGAAGATGGCCATTCAATTGGCGATTTGCGAAGACGTACAGTCCGTCGGCTGACATGACCCAGTTGCTTCCTAGTTGTTGTTGAAATCCAAGGGAAAATTGCTGAACGAGAGGATGATGCGAAGCCGGGCCCATACCGATCATGCCAACTCCGCCAGTCTGGTGGGGGCCACTGAAAGGAGCGGCGAGACTGGGGCTGCCTGTGCCGAAGCGCGCAAGAGGAGCAAAGCAGGCATCGAGACTCGGCGGCCCCGGCACAAAAGGAGAGACGCAGTAGGATCCGGCGAATTGTGTGACGGTTAAGGCGCGATCGTTCTGCACAAGTTCTTCCGCACCGCTTTCAAGAATGATGCGGTCGTAGTAGATACCATAACCACCGCGGACAACTGTCTTCCCCATGCCAATCGGATCGTAGGCGAAGCCGATGCGAGGACTGAAGTCCTTCTTGTCGGTAGATTTCTTGAGGTTGATGACGTTTGCCATCCAGGTGCAAGGAATCGTGGGCACTGAGGTCAGGTTCGGGCAGGCGTCGTGCGCGCTGGAGGTACCGGTGAGGTTGGAGTCGTAGTCCCATCGCAGGCCTAGGTTGAGAGTCAGCTTAGGTGATACACGCCAATCATCCTGGGTATAGAAGGCAAGGTAGCTGTTGAAGACTGTAGGAATCGGAACCGGAGTGACAGGTGCACTGCTCTTGATTCCGACTGCCTCGGGAATATCGAGATCGTTGACTTTGCCGTCTCCATTCAAATCTGCAATGCCGAAGTTGGTCGTCAGGATGACTGTGCCGGTTCCGAAGACGTTGATCTCTCCATGTGCGGTGTAGTGCTGGAATTCACCGCCGAGGCGGAGAGCATGTTTCCCAAAAGCCCACGAGTATGCATCGCCGAATTGATAGCGGCTTAAATAAGTAGCTTGTGGAAGATTGAAGTTTGCTCCGTCTGCAATATCAGGAAAGATGAGCTCGTTCGTGAGGTTCAACTGCGGATTCGTTGTGGGAGCACTGGGCGAGAAGGGCGGAATATCGTTATAGAAGTTGTCGTAGTGGAACGAAAAGTTGTTGACGCGGGCGGAAGATAGAACGGTCGTCAGCCCTGCCACGAGCGAGTTGAACCGGTTGAGGGAGTTCTGACGTTCCGCAGCCGTGAAAGAAGACGTGGTTTGAGACGGTGTGGCTTCACCGGTGTCTGTGGAACGATTGAAGGAATATCGCGCCATTAGGGTGTTCTTCGAACCTAACTGCTGGTCGTACCGAGTGGACCAGAGCGCTTCCCGAAGTGGAGAAGGAGCGGATGTGTTTTGAATTTGAGAGGTTGTGAAGTTACGTGTACCTGTTTGAAGCGCTGCATTCTGATCGCGGTATTCGAAACCTGTAAACAGCCAGGCTTTGTCCTTGCGGATTGGAGCACCAAAAGTTGCACCGTATTGCTCCCTGTCGAATGCCGGCGTGGGAAGTGAACGGTCGAATGTCGCCGGAAGGGCCTGCAGGTTGCGATTGCGTTCGAAGAAGAAGAGGGAGCCGTGATATTGGTTGGTTCCGGTTTTTGTGACGATATTGATAATGCTGTTGCCCGATCGTCCCACTTCAGCAGTGAATCTCGCCGTAGCAATCTGAAACTCCTGAATTGAATCCTGAGGAAAATTTGCGAGTGTACCCCCAACAACTTCATCGTTGTTATCTCCGCCATCGACGGTAATATTTCCGCCTCTACCAAATCCGCCCGCTGAGCTTACTTCGAGGGTGTTTGTTTTGGTCGGATCGAACGTGGGTGCGGGACGATTTCCTGGTACCAGATAAGCGAGCTCGAGAAAGTTTCTGCCATTCAATGGAATACTCGCAATGGTCTCAGATGTTATCTGACCCTGAATCATGGACTGGGTAAGATCAATATCCTGTCTACTATTGGTGTTGACTTCGACCGTGCTTGCCTGCGAAGCAATGTTCAGCGTCGTATCGATCGTGATGGACTTCCCGGCTTCGATCTGAACGTTGCCATAGCGCACATCAGAGAATCCGCTGGATGATAGTACAACCGTGTAATTGCCAGCTTCCAGATTCGACAATGTGAACGAGCCGTCGGCCCCGGTTGCGCCCTCTCGTGTGGTGCCCAGTCGCTCATTGGTTGCGGTTATATGCGCTCCCTGAATGAGCCTGCCACTCGGATCTTTGGCAATTCCGCCAATTGAGCCGGTGGGTATTTGAGCATTCAACGATGAGGAGAAGGCCAGGACACAAACTACAGTTCCAACCTGGAGATACAGGCGCATTTGGATAGAACCTCCAACAATTAGAAAATCGGGTTTAGACGAAGGCAGGACCGGCCCCGGCAAGATAATGTGATTGAGATTTCTCACGAATCCTATAAACCACGTCGCAATCTGTCATCCTCCATAAGATGGAGAAAGGGTTCCATCTATTTCTGACCACAGCGAACGGCGTATGCTTTCGCATATAAATTTTGGAGATTTCTATGGCTCACATTAAATTGCCAGAGGGACTGCAAGGCATACGCAGCGCGATGGCGTTTCGTCCGGAGACTGCTAAGCCTCTGAATGAACTTGCAGAAGCGTTGTTGCACGCACCGAACTCTCTTCCGCAGGGACACCGCGAATTGATTGCGACCTATGTCTCGCACCTCAACGATTGTTATTTTTGCCAGACTGTTCATGGTTCTATCGCGGCAGCTTGCCTCAACGACGACCATGAATTGGTTAAGCGTGTGAAAGCGGATTTTCAGGCTGCAGATATTTCAGAAAAACTAAAGTCGTTGCTGGTTATCGCTGCGAAGGTGCAAAAAGGAGGCAAGAATGTCAAGACCGAGGACGTAGAAGCTGCCCGTGCTCAAGGTGCCACCGACATGGAAATACACGATACCGTTCTGATAGCTGCCGCTTTTTGCATGTATAACCGTTACGTCGACGGCTTGGATACCTGGCAGCCACGAGAGGAAGCGTTATATCGCGAACGAGGCAAGAAGACGGCACGGGAAGGTTATGTTGTTATGAGCCGAGAATATCTTCCAGATCAAGCCGTGCCGGTAAAATAAACAACGAAATTGTTGATGCACCCTTTCAAGGTGAGCGATGTCCGAACGAGTCAACGAGCGAAATCCAAGACGGAAATCTTACGCGCCTAATCCTGAGACGCTCGCATTACTCAAAGTTTCTGGGAATCCAATCAATGGACTAGGCGAAACTTCTGTTCGTAGGGCGTCACCCTTTTTCTGGCATCCACCAGACCAGCACCCATACGGTGATTTGCAGATCGTTGCACGGCAGAGCTCCCGGAGATGTCCGGGGGCAATGGAAGCCTTTGCCGCCGCCTACAACCATCCAGAGCTTTGTCCGATAGCCCACCAAAAGAAGCAGGCCTCTAACGAACAATTTGCCAATGAAGTAAAAACATTCGCGCTCTCTCATGAAGCCGATGCTGTGGGGATCACGCCCATGAATTCGCTGTATGTTTTCGAAGGTTATACAGTCGAAGAGCCATGGATTATCGTACTGGCCCTGGCGCATAATTATGAACGACTAAAAGAAGTTCCCTCTGACGAAACAAACGGAATAGGCGTGACAGATGTTGGCGATCAGTATGCCCGTGGTACGCGGGCCTCTTACGCTCTTGCAAATTGGATCCGCTCTCAGGGGTACGACGCTCATGCGTATCCGGGGCCCATGGCAGATGCGCTCCTTCTTATCCCACCCGCTATCGCTTCAGGCCTGGGTGAACTTGGTAAGCACGGTTCACTAATCAGCAGACAGTTTGGATCCGGTGTAAGGCTCGCTGGCGTCACGACAGACATGCCCTTAGTCGGGACAACGCCTGATCGATTTGGCGCAGACGAGTTCTGTACTACCTGTCAGGTCTGCACGCGCGCTTGTCCGCCTGGAGCCATCGTTGAAAACAAGCAAATGGTGCGTGGCCTAGAGCGCTGGTACGTAGATTTCGACAAATGCATCCCATACTTTGCGGAGGCTGCGTCATGCGGAATTTGTATAGCCGAGTGTCCATGGACGCGGCCGAACGCGCGACCAAAGTTGCTCGCGACTATGGAACGTCGCCAACGGCTCGCCGTTGCCATAGACGAGATGACGTCTCAAGACTAGCTTGAGCTATCCAATTCGGATTAGCGTTGGCGATTTGCCGTGCCTATTCGATCCTTCTGGATTCTCGGGTGCAGGCTTTCTTGAAAAGCAAAATTGTTGAATGCTGGCGTTTGCACGCCAGTGAGGTCTGAAAGTAGAGAGTTTTCAGATTTGATAAATCATTGCTTTGCGACAGGGTATTGAGCGATACCGACATCGACGCGCCGAGGGTCAACAACTTGCCCGCCGTGTAATCTGTCGTGATGATGTAGTACGGCTTCGAGCTTAGTGGAGAGAGTTAAACTAATTGCTGAACATTTCGCCGCCGCTCAACCCAGTCCCCGTACTCCTGAGATAACACCGGAGACTCACCCATGCTTCCGCAACTTAACTACAAGCGAGCCGTCGCCACCTTTCTCCTCGCCTACATCGTCGTTACGATTCTGGCGATTGCCTTCTCCGTCACCATAGGAATCGCGCTCAATCTCCCGCAGACGCCTGAGCCAATGCAGAATCAGGCGTACCTCCTCTCCGAGAGGTTTCTTCCGCTCCTGAATCTCGTCGTCTGGGGATTCTTTGCCTGGGTCTATCTTGGCCGCCGAACCCACTCCCAGCGATCCAAAGTCCAAGATAAAGCCCGATCCGAAACCCGATCCACCACCCAATCAGAAACCAGGTCGGACACCCGCTCCGAAGCCATTGCCCTCGGAACCTTCTGGCTCACCGCCGCAGCAGCCGTGGATTACCTTTTTTTCGTCCTGATCAAAAACCCACTCTCGCTCACCCCGCACGACTTCTACATGGGCCAATTCCCCTGGATCTACCTCATCTACTCTGCAATCTTTCTCGCTCCCATCGCAACGTCGGCGATGTCGAGTCCACGCCGTTCGACCAAATCTAATCTGTGAACCATCGTGAGAGACACGGTCATTCGTTCAGAGTTCTAAGACTCGAGGTTAGAGTTTGGAGACGAACTGAGAGGCGAGGGCCTTCTGGATGGCCTGGATCTGGGCGGCAGCGTTGCCCGGATTTTGGATCTGAGGAGAGCCACGGCTGAGCCCTTCTTCATGTAGAGGGTTTAGCTCTTTCCTTCTCCCACGAAGAATGCGCCGTCGCCGAGACCAGTGACCCTTTATTCATGCGTCGCCTGTTTGCTTCCCTCTTGGTTGTTCTCTCTGGATCTGGCAATTTTGCCCTCACCCAACAGGCCGTTGCGCCGGCCTCGGCGGCGGCCTCACAGTCGGCTCCAGCCCAAGATAATGCAACTCCGAGTGCGCCCCCCCCCCCGAACACATTATTGGATGGAACGACGGTAAAGCTGAGACTTGGAGAAAACATCTCTTCTGAAACCTCGAAGACTGGCGATCAGGTTCCGTTCGAGGTAATTGAAGAGGTCACTGTTCAAGGCGTTGTCGTCATCCCAAAAGGGGCGCAAGCATTGGCTACCGTAACGGATGCAGAACCCAAGAGGCGAATGGGGCGCGGAGGCAAACTCGACGTCAACGTCGATAGCGTGCGATTGGCAGATGGCGAGAAAGCTCATCTACGTGCAGTCAAGGACAACAAGGGTGGTGGCCATGTGGGCCCCATAGCCGGTGCCATGGATGCCACTTCGATTGTGTTCTTCCCTGCCGCTCCCCTGTTTCTTTTTATTCACGGCAAGTCGGTCGATATCCCAAAAGGAACTGAGGTCACGGCCTTTGTTCAAGGCGACATGCACCTGACGATGGCAAACTTTGGTGCAGCCGGCGCGCCACCGACCGTAGCCGCTGTAGCACCGGTCTCCGTACCCGTTGCAACCATGGTGAGTGTCAACGTGGAATCCACCGTTCCCGGTGCGGACATTGAAGTCGACGGAAATTTTGTAGGAAGCACGCCTTCAATGGTGTCGGTTACACCGGGACAGCACACAATCGTAGTGAAGAAGAAAGGCTATGCGGATTGGATCCGCTCGATGAATCTATCTACCAGTGGTGTTCACCTAAGTGCGGACTTAGAAACTAACCCGTGATTGGCCCGAACCGGCTTCCGCTATCGGGCAGATTTTAGAAATCACGGTAAGGTCAAAATGCTGTGGAATAGCTAAATTTAAGAGTCACCAGAAAACTTACGAAGGACGTGGATGTTCTTGAAGGGGAGATAGCTGGAGAGAGTTGGGCTGATGATTTGGTGTTGAGGCAAGCCATCGGTGGACCATGATCGGCCAGACCGCTCCAGAGGATGTGAAGAAATTGGTCGATGCAATAGAACGCGCTAGGGACTGGTGGTTGAGCGTCAACGTTTCCCAATTGCGTGAGCAATGTAATGAAACGCCCAATGGAATTTTGGCGGAGCACGGATCAATCCTCGTCATCACGTTTACCAATTCAGCCCAAGTTCCCGCACTGATCCAAAACTCCTGCTTTTGCAACTCTGCCACGAAACCACATAACACCGGTTCTCATCGCAGAAGTCATCACGCCTACACAGGCTCCAGGTCAAAATACATGCGGTAACCGGTACGTGCCCGGACCTGGTAGAAAGGAACAAACCCTGCGGTTACGCGATTCTCGGCGTGAAACTCCAGCCCTCCGGCTTTGGAGACTATCCACTTCGAAATGTCATCTACATCGGGCACTAACACGGTCTCCTGGTCGCGGACGAGCACTACAGGTCCATAGACCGCCGCTATACGATGCGGGTGCTGCGGGTCGATCGGTACGAACGCGAGCTTCATGGGCAGATGAATCTCAATCCGGTCTCCAGGATTCCAGGTGCGGTCCACCGCCGCCCAGGTTCCCGAGCGACATTCGATGCTCTGCCTGTTGCCGTTGACGCTGACCCAGGCTCCGTCTGTCCAGCCGGGCACGCGGAACTTCAGAGCGAATTTCAACGGCTTCTCGGGTTGCACGGTCAGGGCGGTTGTGTCGGACACGGGAAAATCCGTCACCTGCTTGACCTGCACCGCACTACCATCCACCCTCCACGTCACCTGCGACGGGATGAAGAGGTTCACGTGCAGGCTGCGGTCGCCCTTGAAGTAGATGATGTCGTGATAGTCGACCGCATCCTGAATATACGTTCCCGAGCAGCATGGCCACGCGGCCGAGTAATACGTCTTTTTGCATCCGCCGAGGGCGTAGTCGGAGTAGTAGAGTGTGCGGCCTCCCGGCGCCATCGGCAGCGCCGCACCGATGCCGTTATAGACAACCCTTTCCATCCAATCGCCGAATCGAGACTCGCCAGTGAATTGCAGGAGGTATTTGCTGAGTTTGAAGATGGACCATGATCCGCAAGGTGTTTCGAAGTTGTCGCTGGTGCGTTCGAGCGAACGTCCCAGCGCGCCATCGTTGGACACCAGACCCTCTCCCGGACCATAGCCTCCCGTCGCATAGCATTGCGCCCGTTGAAAGTAATCGTGGGCGTTGACGATCCCCTTCAGGTACTTCGGGTCGCCCGTCACGGCGTAACTCATTGCAGCACTCGAGAGCGTGTTGACGTGGCTGTACGCATGGAGACTATGGATGTCGGGGTTCGACTGGTCGACGAATTTTTGCCAGTAGCTATCGTAACGCCAGACGTCTCCGAAGGTCTTGTACTTCGGATCGCCGGTCAACACGTAAGCGCGGTACAGGTTTTCGGAGAGCGTGTACCACTCGTTGCCGGAGTGGAAGGCCTCGGGGAACTCGGGGGTCGCCGGTATCCTAACGCGATCGAGCTTCATCGATCCCCAGTCCACCATGCGATCAAGGAGAGCGGCCGCGTCCTTATCGTTGGTGTACTTCGCCATGTCGACCAGGCCGCACACCGTCTTGTCGTAGGAGTAGTGGACTCGGCTGGCACCGAGTTCCTTGCGGCGTGAGGTGACGGGCTGGCCGTCCTTGCGGAAGGCTTCGCCCCATCCGTTCATCAGGAGTGCGGCTTTATCTCTCATCTGCGTGTCGCCGGTGGCTTTGTACATGCGTGCCATGCCACTGAGCCATTGGCCGAAAACGCCGGAGGTACTTTCCTGTGCCCAGCCGCCCATTGCCTGCCCAGGTGCTGCGAGGCCCGCCCGCTCTCGAAATCCCTTCAAGATGTCGTCATCGGGAATGGCGTAGTAGTACTCGCGGGTCCGGTCATATTGGGCCTTCAACATGCCGTCCAGCAGGCGCACGCCCTGGTAGTCGAACGACTCCAGGTAAACTTTGGCGGCGAAGCCGGCCGTTTTCGCTGGCATAGGGTTTAGTACCTGAGAGGCGCGAACAACAGCGGGGACGAGAGACGCCCCTGCCACCATCTTTACAAAATCGCGTCGCGTGCTCATGATGACCTTCTCCTCCAAGTGACGATAGTCAAGTCTGTTCCAACTTTCCTAAGTCCCGCGGCGAGCCGACCTTCGGCAAGCGCAGGAATGGGCGCTCCTCAGCTGGAATTTCTGTGCGTCCGATAAACAAACTACCCCGAAGAATATAGGTAGGCAGGTGTTGGTGGAATTGTAAGTGAACCAAATCGATTTCTAGGAAAAGACAAGCTTGCGGTCATTCCGACGCAGCTCGACCGAGCGACCAATTTCAGCGACGAAGTTCTAAACGCGATAGAGGCCTTTGGCATTGAATCGAAACGGACGCGCTTCCGAAGCCCACCGCAAAATGGCATAGCAGAACGCTTCATAGAGAGTTGGCCGTCGAGACCTGATCGATCATTCTCATCGTATTCAATGAGCGGCACCTCAAGCGCCTGATGACCAGTCCAACATTGGGGAAAAAAGGGCTTCCGAAAGGACAGTCTGGCGGAGAGTGAGGGATTCGAACCCTCGATAGAGTTTTAAAGCCCTATAACGGTTTAGCAAACCGCCGCCTTCAGCCTCTCGGCCAACTCTCCGCACCTAGTTTCTACCGGCTTTGGAGATTATACCGTGTGGGTGGATGAGATTTAGCCGGAGTCGAGTAGATTTATCTTTGGATGACGTTGGCAGACGCTGTTGGCGCATGTTTTCTGCGTCCCGTATGTTTTGAGGAGGTGGGGTGGGAAGAGAGTTGGGTGCAGCGAATCGTTCCGGAAAGATGCGACTGCTTCCGCTGATTGCGGCGACGTATTTTATGGTGTCGGGCGGGCCGTATGGGCTAGAGGACATTCTCGGCGAGGCTGGATATGGTCGAGCACTGCTGCTCCTGGCGCTTGTGCCGCTGGTGTGGAGTCTGCCGACAAGTCTGATGGTGGGAGAGTTGGCTTCGGCACTGCCGGAGGAGGGTGGTTATTACTGCTGGGTGAGACGCGCCCTGGGTGGATTCTGGGGATTCCAGGAGGCCTGGCTGAGTCTGGCCGCGAGTGTCTTCGATATGGCGATCTATCCAGTGATCTTTGTGCTGTATCTGGGGAGAATTGAGCCTGCGTGGACGGCCGGGTCGCGGGGAACGCTTTGGGCGCTGGCCGTGGTAGTGCTGTGTGCTGCATGGAATCTGCGTGGGGCGCGGGCGGTCGGTGAGGGGTCCGTAGGCCTTTTTTGTTTGCTCCTGTCGCCGTTTGTGGTGTTGACCGGGGTGGGGTTGTGGAAGGGGTTGGGTGCGCATCATGGGCTGAGTGTGTTTCGCATGACTTCTTCCGCAGGGATGGATTTTGCAGGCGCGGTTTCGGTAACGCTCTGGAACTATATGGGGTGGGATAACGCCTCGACGGTAGCGCAAGAGGTGGTTGACCCGCAGAAGAATTATCCACGGGCGATGATTGCGGCGGCGGGGCTCGTTGCACTGACGTACGTGTTGCCGTTAGCGGCGGTGGCCATAGTGGGGATTCCTGCAGATCGGTTTTCGACCGGAGCGTGGACTGATGCAGCGCGTGATGTAGTAGGACCGTGGCTTGCGATGGCTGTGGTGCTGGGCGGAACAATCAATGGATTTGGAATGTTTAACGCCTTGATGATGAGCTATACCCGGGTACCCTATGCGTTGGCAGAGGAGGGTCTGCTGCCGAAGGTTGTAGCACTGAAAACGAAGGCTGGGGTGCCTTGGGTCAGCGTGTTGCTGTGCTCGGTGGGATGGGCCTTAGCGCTGAAGATGTCGTTTGAACGGCTGATCTCGATCGACCTGGTGCTGTATGGGGCGGCGCTTGTGCTGGAGTTTGTCGCGCTGGTCGTCTTGCGAGTCAAGGAGCCGGGGTTGGTGAGACCGTTCCGGGTCCCGGGCGGCATAGGGGGTGCAGTTGCTGTAGGCGTGGGCCCTACGCTGCTGATTGCTTATTCGATGTGGGCAGCACGTGGCGAGACGCTGGCTGGGCTCCCGGCGCTAGGGTTTGCAGCGATCGTGGCGGCAGTGGGGCCGCTGGTTTATCTTGTCGCCCAAGCTGTGATGCGGACGAAGAATCGTACAGCCTAAAGATACGAACTGTCTGCATTCCACCCTTAGCAAAAATACGCGAAGGATGGGGCACGAGCGCGGCTGTCTAGTCGGAGACCCGTCTTTTTTGCTCTGGGGTCTGTTCGGTTTTATGGGGAACTGGTTTCGGCTGGGGATTCGCCTTGTTTTCGATGAAGTTCTGCTGGGCCTCAGAGACCTTGGTGCGCGCAAAAGAGGCGTCGCGCCAGCCTTTGACTTCAACACGCTTGCCTTCGAGGTCTTTGTAGATAGAAAAGAAGTGCGTGATCTCCTTGAGCATGTGGGGATAGATCTCGGAGAAGTTCCAGACATCTTTGTAACGCGGGTTGGACTTGCCGACGCAAAGAACTTTTTCGTCGGCGAGACCCTGGTCAAGCATCTCGAGCAGACCGATGGGACGGACCTCCATGATGCAGCCAGGAAAGCTTGGGGCGTCGACTAGGACAAGGCAGTCGAGCGGGTCGCCATCGGCAGCAAGAGTGCTGGGGAAGAAGCCATAGTCCCCGGGATAGTGGACGGGCGAGTACAGATTGCGGTCGAGACGGAAGACGTGGAGCTCTTTGTCGTACTCGTACTTGTTGCTGCCCTCGTAGGGAATCTCGATTACGGCGTTAATGACTTCGGGACTGTTAGATCCTACAGGGAGTTCTAGATAATTCGGCATGGTTGAGGCGTCTCTTCTCATGTGAAAACTTTTTGATGTGATGGATGGCCGTGCTGTCATCAACGGGCAAAAGCGGCACCTCGTCTATAATCAGACAAGATGAAGGCCCATGTCTATGTCACGCTGAAACGAACGGTGCTGGATGCCCAGGGACAGACAGTAGCAGATGCGTTGCGGCGAATGGAATATCGAGGCGTCGCCGACGTTCGGCAGGGCAAGTACTTCCTGCTAACGCTCGATGACGGATTGGAAAAGAACGCCGCACAGGCCGAGGTGGAACGGATCGCGAGCGAAGTGCTAACCAACCCTGTGATCGAAGATTTTACGTTCCGGCTTGAGGCCTGAGTTTTTTCTCTTGACCCCGGTTTGTGTCGCAAG